>Ga0325404_1001226_pt1 | contig 27174 bp, 22 predicted proteins | sample PopdelMetagenome_18_FD_205664 | JGI IMG/M metagenome (GOLD analysis project Ga0325404, IMG submission 205664) | Populus deltoides microbial communities from Bellville, Georgia, United States - Xylem-Control-R1 | ecosystem: Host-associated > Plants > Phyllosphere > Stem > Wood/Secondary xylem...
TTAGATTCATTTTATTTCCTCTTAGGATCAACTTGCAGATGTCTTTACTAAGCTACTTCCTACTGCTTCGTTTACTACTTTTCGTTTCAAGTTTCAGGTTGATCCTCCACCCTCAGTTTGAGGGGGCATATTAATGTATCTATATAGAAAATATTGTAGTCATACTCTTGTGTTATAACCCTCACCATTACTATTGTATATTGCCCTACACATATATATAGAGAATGTTAGCTAACCAATAGATTAAGCCTTCTAATTATTCTCAACTCTCAACAACCAAATGCTCTAAGTAGTACTCCAAGCTAATCTTTAGAATTTGCCTTGCACCATTTCGAGCCACTGCAGAAGCAACGAGTCTAGTGTGCTCCATAAACAACATCGAATACCCCACCAATCCAAAACTTTCATCCAAACATGCCTAGAAAAGTTACAGTGTATAAAAAGGTGCTCTGAAGTTTTTAAATCTGAGCTGCAAAAGACACACGAAGCTTGTGTGGCGGGCAAAAAATTCTAGTGATGGAGAAAAGCTCTTGTACTAAGTTTGTCTTGGACTGCTAACCAGAAAAACATCTAAATTTTCGGAGGGGCCCCTTTAATCCAAACATTGGCTTCAAAAACTCTATCATTAGCAAAGGAGATACTATCAATTAGAGTGCAACAGGACTTAATTGAGAAGTTTCCATCAGAATTATATGGCCATATGAGTTTGTCATCTTTTCCAACCAAAGTATTGTTGCCTCCGGCATTGGGAGGAATTGATGATATTGTTGCTCTGAAAGGTGCAAATTGAGAGTGGAAAACCCCTCCTAGATAGCACAAGTATGAAATGATTTCATTCAGATAATAATGAGCTTAGAGCTGGCATGGTTTGAAAGCACAAGAGCCTAAGAAGGCCTGCTAAAGAGACAAGCTCGTCCAGCCTTAAGTGTATATAGAGATATTCAAGTCCAGCCGAGATGAAATTAACTCAGGAGGCCAGGAAATTCAAACCCAATGAAAAGCTTAGATGGCCAAACCTTATATTCAAAACAAGTAGGCCAGGAAAAGCCGATGAGACCAAATCACTACTTGAAATCCAAACATTTGATGCAAGTAGCTCGTCGGTCATTTTGAATTCAATGGCATTGAGAGAGAGAAATATCAAGTGTTGTTATCATTTTTAAAATAAGCTAAAATTATGTTCATAAAGATATTTTGAATTTAACTATTTAGGTTTAATAAAACTAGCTAAACTTTAAGAGGGTCTTTTGCTCAAGAGTACTGATTTGCATTGGAGTTTTGAAGGTATTATGCAGATGTTCAACTGGAATCCTCCTTGTTGTCCATGGCTAAATTAAAATGGAAAGTAGATGGCTGCTCTCTAAGCTACTCTGATGTGGCTTGGGGCGGGAGGAGTGCTGTGTTATTCCAAGGGAATTCGGTATTTATTTTCTCATGTTTTGTGTCAGCCTTGGATTCAATTTTTTGTCAGTTGAGATGTCTGTTGCTGAGGGATGGTCGTATAGTGAAATTCAGGCGTACATGTTTCCCCTCGACAATTCTGTTTTCTTCTTTTCATCATGACCGCATCAATTTTCTGAGACGGCAAAGGTGAAATTACGACATCCCACTTTCGACTACTTTATAAACTCAATGCTTACACTCAATGGAGCTTAATGGCAATGGTGAAGTCTTAAACATTTTAAATTTGAATGGGTATCAGTAACGATCAATTTTCAGGCATGCTTCCAACGTGGATGGGCAACAATTCAGGTCTTGCAGCAATTGATTTGTCAGAAAAATCATTTTGAGGGTCCAGTTCCAAGTGATTTCTGCAACCTTGTGGACCTTGAATACTTGGACATGTCTGAGAACAATTTGTCTGGTTCTATACCATCTTGCTTCAACCCGCCAAATATCAAACATGTCCATTTATCCAAAAATCAATTGAGTGGTCCATTAACAAACGAATTTATAACAGCTCTTCGTTGGTGACATTGGATCTCACATACAACAACTTCATGGGCCCAATTTCAAACTGGATTGGCAATCTTTCGGCACTAAGTGTTCTTCTTCTCTGAAAGCTAATCATTTTGCTGGTCAGATTCCTACTCAGTTATGCTTGCTTGCTAGAACAATTTAGCATTTTTGATGTTTCACAGAATAAGCTCACTGGTGGTCTTCCCTCCTGTCTAGGAAATCATGCTTTTAAGGAAAATTGGGAGAAAGCGGTAGCTACTCGACAATATTCCATTACATTCGAGTCCTTGATAGAGATGTATTCTGAAATAATGGATTCAGGGAGTATCGATTACGTTGGAATAAATTATCGATTCACCCTAATAGAAGAAGTAATAGAATTTACGACTAAAAAAATGCCGTATGGTCACAAGGGCAATATTCTAAACTTCATGTCTGGATCTCTCCAGCAATAGATTCTCAGGTGAAATCTCATTAGATGGGAAATTTAAGTGAGGTACATGCATTAAACTTGTCACACAACAATCTCACTGGATTTATCCCTGCAACATTCTCAAACATAAAGCAGATAAATAGCTTGGATTTTTCTTACAACAACTTGAATGGTGTCGTCCCCCACAACTTACTGTACTCAACACACTAGCAGTTTTCAGTGTGGCATATAATAATTTGTCAGGAAAAACTCCGGAGATGAAAGCTCAATTTAGGACCTTTAATGAAAGCAGTTATGAAGGTAATCCTCTTTTTGTATGGAGCTCCGTTACAGAACTATTGCAGTGAAGAAGAATCACCATCACAACCAATGCCTAATGATGAACAAGAAGATGATGGTTTCATAGACATGGATGTTTTCTATGTGAGCTTTGGGGTATGTTACATAATTCTTGTGTTAGCAATTGCTGAAGCTCTCTACATCAATCCACTTTGGCGGCGCAGGTGGTTTCACTTCGTTGAAGAGTGCATGGACACTTGCTACTGTTTTCTAAAGATTAATTTCCATGAGTTCTCGAACTTCAGAAGGTCATAAGGTCTTAGCATGGGTGTATTGTTGTTGGTGGTGGGGGGGGGAATCAACCCACATTGTGTTTGTCCAGAACTTGTCCAGCAATCTTCTTGTGTGTGTTCAGCTATTGGTGCTTTTTAGCGTGTTGGTCTCATAGCTTAGCCTTACTGTTGATTTATCTGTGGGCTCCTAAGTTTGCCTTGTTTTTGATATTTTTTTTCTTTTTTTCACTAGCCATCATGTTGGAAAATTCTGATCAAGAAATTAACAACGATCCAGTCCATCTTCAAGTTCAATTCCTCATCAATCTCGTCCTAAGAACTGGAACGAAAGCAAATTTATCTTCCCCTATATCTTCTAAGCCCATCGAGTTATGCTATGCGAACAAGAAGGCATTTCCATTCTGTGATCCAATTTTCTATGATCCTATTGGCGTTGTAAAGGCTTTGAGAATTCACGTTCTCCTAATGGAATAGGGCCTTTCTGCTAAAACACAGGTCTAGCAGGGACCAAACGAGAAGATAAAACAGATATGCCACAGGAATGAAAACGAGCAACAATATTTAATAGGTTTTTCTTAATTACCGAAAGTGGCCAGGCCCATTATGAAGGGCAGTGAAATAGTCCATGCGTGGCTGTGAAGTGTTCCTTATGGACAAGGAATTATACTAATACCATCCATAAACAAATAATTAAAGTAATAAATGTCAGTGTCTAATTAAGTTTTTATGTGGAATGTCTAGACTATGAGTTTATGGACTATATTAATAAACTATAGTTTAAAAAGATAGTTTATAAGGGCAAATATGCAGTATTTCTTTAACGAGTCATTGCTTTTGAGTAGGGGCTAAATTGACGCGCAAATTATACCAACAGAAGAAGATGATTTAGAGACCCACAACATAGCTGCGAGGGAAAAGTCTATCAAAATCCTCCACGAGGATCTCTTTTTGAGCTCTTTTGTGATCATGATCTTCAAGATTGCCTCGGATTGCTTTTGTTTGGAAAATTTATCTTTCTTATTTGTTTCAGTATTAATTTTGAATTCTATATTATTTTAGTTTGTTTAGCCCATGCATGCTATATAAACCATTTTTGTGGGATTTTTGAGACAACTATTACCTTTGAATAAAATATCGTGCTTGAGTCTTTCCGCAATTTTGTTGTTCTTGTTATTTTTAATATTTCCGCAATTAATGGAGTAATGTAAACAATGTGAGATGGTCCATGATATTCTTTTGTAATGAATGTCCTTACAAGCTTTCATTTGTGGATTATTTTGAAAAGCTTCACTATTCAAAAGGTTGAATAATGGATGGATTGATTATCTTGGAAACATGCGTCCAGGAAGAAAAGGCAGAGGACGAAATAACACCCCCATTTCACAAGTGACTTAAATGTCAAGGAAATATTAAGTGCAAGTCATTTTCTAGGCCAGAAGGAAGTCATTTTTTAGGCCCTCACCAGCCCTGTACAAATTGTCCTCAACACAAATCTCTTCTGTGCAAGAAATTCCAGGAAGGTGCGGTCGCACCAATTAGCTTGACTCCATTAATGTCAAGATGTATCCAAGTCTAGAATGAGAAAGCAGAGTAGCAAACAGCCAATTAGAGGAACGCCCTGCTTCTCACGCTAGCTTTAACTATTGGCAAGCATTCTCCAGGCTCATTAACCTAAGAACTGACACTGAGTTTAAATTCTATCAAACAATTCCAGGTTTTTAATGCAGTGCGTGAAGAAAAATCTGCCAAGAAATTAAAATATGTGTTGTATATTCAACTTAATTGAATAACGAAAATTCAGCAAAGAAAAATCTGTATTCTCAGTATCCTCGAACGAATTTGGAAGCCAATTGAGATTTAGTTTCCTTTTCAAGCTTATCAATTCTGTTAAGTTCCATCCAGAGGCTAGTATATATCGTACTATTTAAAAAAATAGAAAAACCTGAAATAAATTTTATCTCTCACTAAATCTCGATTTATTCTAGATTTCTCAGTTAAATTTCAGCTAATATGTTACAATTTCATTCCGCATGTTCTCTTTCGCATGTTTTAAATAATGAAAATTGTTCTGCCATACACCTCTAAACACTGCAAATAATATTCTATAAAAAATAACAGATGAACGCGAGTTTTAAATATTTACTACCAAAAAAATCCAAATCATTAATAGTCCAAGTTTACTCTGAGTCAAAGTCTTCTCCAATAATACACCCAACTTTCTTCCATTCACAGTTTAGCAAAGAAAATTCAATTGAATGCATGGAGAGAGCCGAAGTGTAATATAAATAGGACCTCTTTTATTGGCCAAGTGCACATAAAAAGCAACAATATTCAAAGAATTATCTAAGATGATGATGAAAAAAAAGTGGGTTTGGATGTTGCTAACATTATTGACTTCGGTTGGCGAATGGTATGGACGTCGTTGTTATGGGTGCTTGGAGGAAGAGAGGATTGGTCTCTTGGAGATCAAAGCTTTGATCGATCCAAACAGCGTTCAAGGGGAATTGAGCGACTGGATGGACAACAAAGAGGATATTGGTAATTGCTGTGAGTGGTCTGGGATCGTGTGTGATAACACTACAAGGCGAGTGATCCAACTCTCTCTTATGCGTGCAAGGGATTTCCGCTTAGGCGATTGGGTTCTCAACGCATCTCTGTTTCTGCCTTTTAAAGAATTGCAGAGTCTTTATTTGGGAGAGACTGGATTAGTTGGTTGCTCTGAGAATGAAGGTTGGTTCAATGTCTATCTTCTTATAATCATAAAACAAATGTATATTAATGAAGTGTTTAATGTCAATTATTTTCCTTTGAGATTTCTCTTGCAGGCTTCGGAACCCTGTCATCAAAACTGAGGAAACTGCATGCCCTTGACCTAAGTTATAATTATAAATTTAATAGTGACAGCATTTTATCATGTTTGACTGGGTTTTCATCTCTCAAGTCTTTAGATTTGTCATGGAATACGTTGACAGGATCAGCTAACTTTTATGGTAATAGTTTTAACTAATCATCTTTGAACCTTTTCCTTTTTTAATCACGTATTATTTTTCCTGTGCGTTTATTTCCTTCCAACAGGCTTTCGAAAATCATCTTGCAGGTCTCAACGTCTTGTCATCAAGGTTGAAGAAACTGGAGAACCTTCACCTGAGAGGGAATCAATACAATGATAGCGTTTTTTCATCTCTAATAGGATTTTCATCTCTGAAGTCTTTAGATTTGTCATACAATATGTTGACAGGATCTACGAGCGTCAACGGTAAATCTTAGATAATTTCTACCTAACCCCTTCACATGACATTCTTTTATAGGGTTTCTTTATCATGAAAAATGAGGACTTTATATCCATTTAATAATCCATTTAAAGTTAGCTGATCAAAATTAAGAAAATTAAAAATTACAAGTGGAATGGTAATTAAGACATGAAGAGATTAAAGTCAACTCTGTATCACTACCATTTTCATCGTATCTTTTGTTGTTTCTTCTTAACAGGGACTTTCTTCAATTCCACCACCCTTGAAGAATTGTATCTAGATGGTAGTTCTCTCCCATTAAACTTTCTCCATAATATTGGAGTATTGCCTGCTCTTAAAGTTTTGTCTGCCGGTGAATGTGACCTCAATGGCACCCTACCCGCTCAAGGTAAATTAGCAACTCTTCATCTTCCTATAATTACATGATCAATGAAAGATGCTTTCAACACTATTTTGACTATTTCGAGATAAATTGTACAGGTTTGTGTGGATTGAAGAATCTAGAGCAGTTATTTCTCTATGAAAATAATCTAGAGGGTTCACTCCCAGATTGTTTCAAAAACTTATCATCTCTACAACTATTAGATGTTTCGAGAAATCAATTTACTGGAAATGTTGCTTCTAGTCCTCTTACCAACCTCCTATCCCTTGAATTCATCTCACTATCAAATAACCACTTCCAAGTTCCTATTTCAATGAAGCCTTTTATGAACCACTCAAGCCTCAGGTTTTTCTCCAGTGACAACAACAGACTAGTAACGGAACCCATGTCCTTTCATGATTTGATTCCAAAGTTCCAACTAGTCTTTTTCAGCTTGTCAAAAAGTTCATCGGAAGCACTCAATGTAGAAACTCCTAGCTTCCTCTATAACCAACATGACTTAAGAGTCCTTGATCTCTCTCAAAACAGCTTCATTGGAATGTTCCCATCATGGTTGCTTAAGAACAATACAAGATTGGAGCAATTATTTCTGAATGAGAATTCCTTTGTTGGTGCCTTGCAATTGCAAGGTCACCCAAATTCAGATATGACCGCAATAGATATATCTAACAACAACATGCACGGTGAAATTCCAAAAAATATTTGTTTGATCTTTTCAAATCTGTGGACCTTAAGGATGGCTAAGAATGGACTCACAGGTTGTATTCCTTCTTGTTTAGGAAATATTAGCTCTCTGGGAGTTTTAGATTTATCCAACAATCAATTGTCTGTGGTAGAACTAGAACAGTTTATAACATTAACGTTTCTCAAGCTTTCGAACAATAATTTGGGTGGGCAATTACCTGCCTCAGTGGTCAATTCTTCTAGACTAAATTATCTCTACCTAAGCAATAACAATTTTTGGGGTCGAATATCAGATTTTCCATCACCCATAAGGACAATCTGGCCTGTATTGGATTTGAGTAACAATCAATTTTCAGGCATGCTTCCAAGGTGGTTTGTCAATTTGACACAAATCTTCGCAATTGATTTGTCCAAAAACCATTTTAATGGTCCAATTCCAGTAGAATTTTGTAAGCTTGACGAGCTTAAATACTTGGACCTTTCTGAGAACAACTTGTTTGATTCTATACCATCTTGTTTCAATCCACCACATATAACCCATGTGCGTCTATCAAAAAATAGATTGATTGGTCCATTAACATATGGATTTTATAATAGCTCTTCCCTTGTTACATTGGATCTCCGAAATAACAACTTCACTGGCTCCATCTCAAATAGGATTGGCAATCTTTCATCATTGAGTGTTCTTCTTCTGAGAGCTAATGATTTTGACGGTGAGCTTCCTGTTCAGTTATGCTTGTTAGAACAATTAAGCATTTTAGATGTTTCACAGAATCAACTCTCTGGTCCACTACCATCGTGTTTGGGCAATCTTACTTTCAAGGAAAGTTCTGAGAAAGCATCAGCGGATTTCGGATTTCATTTTGGATCAACACCCATAGAAAAAGCTTATTATGAATTCAGCCAAATCGGAGCTCACTTGGGAAGCAGTTATATACCCATTACTACAGAAGAAGTGATAGAATTTACAGCTAAAAGGATGTATTATGGTTACAAGGGAAAAATTCTCAGCTTCATGTCTGGTATTGATCTCTCCAGCAACAAATTCTCAGGAGCAATCCCACCAGAATTGGGAAACTTAAGGGAGCTATTAGCATTAAACTTGTCACACAACAATCTCACTGGATCTATTCCTGCAACATTCTCAAACTTAAAGCAGATGGAGAGTTTGGATCTTTCTTACAACAACTTGGACGGTGTCATCCCTCATAAACTTTATGAAATAACCACACTAGAAGTTTTTAGTGTGGCACACAATAACTTGTCAGGTAAAACTCCAGAGAGAAAATATCAGTTTGGGACCTTCGATGAAAGCAGTTATGAAGGAAATTCTTTTTTGTGTGGACCTCCATTGCAAAACAATTGTAGTGAAGAAGAATCACCATCGCTGCCAATGCCTAATGATGAACAAGAAGATGATGGTTTCATAGACATGAATTTTTTCTACATAAGTTTGGGTGTAGGTTACATAGTTGTGGTGATCGGAATTGTAGTAGTTCTCTACATCAATCCATATTGGCGACGTGGGTGGTTTAACTTCATCGAATACTGCATAGATACTTGTTTCAATTTTCTGCTGGCTAGTTTTTGCAAGTTCTCCAACTTTAAAAGGTAATTCGGTCTATTTTGCTTAGTGAATTTGTAATGATTGCTGCCGGGGAGTCTGTTTTTCCCTCAAAAATTGTTTGATAATCTGCTTGTGATAATTGTTGGTCCTGTATGTCTAGCTATTGGATGCTTTGTAGTGTATTGTCTCTCAGCTCAGCCTTTCTGTTGACCCGAATTTTGGTTGAGTAGATTTATTTGTGGGCTCCTAAGTTTGTGTTGATATACTTTTTGTATTTTGTTGTTTTGCCTTGTGAATTGGTCCGTGGAAACTAGCTTTGTGGCATAGAATTGCACTTTAACAGTCTGGTCAAAACTTTAATCATTTTCTAACGAGGGTTGTTTGGAAAAAGATGGTGAGGAGACCACCAGTACTTTCCAGGAAACTAGTACTTGCTAGTGTTTAAAAATCAAAATGGCAAACCACAAGTCAAGCATAGACGACATTTTATGTTTAACTCAAAGTGGCAAGGAGTGCTGAATAAGGATACCAAGAGGTGCATACACGACATTTTATGCTTTAACTCAGTGTGGCCAGTTGATCTAAATAAGGCTACCAATAGATTGTTACAGACCAACAATGGAGAAAGTGGGATATCCTACTTTTGACTATTTTATACACCCAACGTTTAAGACAGAATAGAGCTCCACAACAATAACTGATGAGAAAGTGGCTTGCAAGTAACTTAAATATGGACTCCCAGTGGCTGGTTATGGCTGGTAATTGCTTGGTCTAAAGACCTCTATTGATTTGGAATAGTCGGTGATAGCTGGTTGTTTAGCTTGGTTGTTTAGCTTGGCAGCTCTGTTTTGTGTGGAGGCAAAGCTGCATTCCAAGGCTGTTGCTCTGTTCTTGTGGTTTTCTTGACCTCTTTCTCTTCGTTTTGTTTCTAAATCCGCGTGTTTTTACAGATTTGTAACTCCTCTTTCCCGCCATCTGTTGGCGTTTTAATACATTTCACTAGTTATCAAAAAAAAAATATTGACTCCCAGTCAATAAGGTCTATGCAAATTGTTCAGCGAAGTCTTGAATTGAACAAAAACAATCATTTTCATATCTTTCACAATCAACTCAATTGATGCATTGTATAGCATGAAATATAATGTGATTTGTTAAACTAAAAACACTTAACAAAACAAATACAGCAAAACCATAAAAAAATCAAGAAGTCTGAAAATTTGTTGATTGATAACTAGAGGTTACACGCCAACACAACTACTAGACGTCTCTTGAAACCAGTTTACCGGAAACATTGCCTCCGGTCCTCTTACCAACCCCGTATCGCTTGAATTACTCTCACTGTCAAATAGCCAAAACGACTTAAGAGTCCTTGATCTCTCCCTCAAAAAAATTTAGTCATAGTGGTGGCTTAAGAACAATACAGGATTGTAGCAACTATTTCCAAGTGAGAAATCCTTTGTTGGTGCTTTTCAATTGCAAGATCACCCAAATATGGACATGACCATAATAGATATATCGAAGAACAACATGCACGGTCCAATCCCACAAAATATTTGTTCGGTCTTTTCAAATATGGAGACCTTAAAGATGGCTAAGAATGGACTCACATGTTGTATTATTTCTTGTTTAGGAAATATTAGCTTTTTACGAGTTTTAATTTTATCCAACAATCAATTGTCTACAATAAAACTCAAGTGAGTTGTGTGGATCAACAGCAGCATCAACTGCTGCTTCTGGGCATAGAACAGTTGACAGAACTAATTTTTCTCCAGTTGTCAAGTAACAATTTGTGTGGGCAAATATCTTCCTCAGTGTTCAGTTATTCTACCCTAGATTGTTGTTTGACAGTTGGAGAAACCATAATGCTATCAACTGTTACAGTTATATTGTGTTTTAAAATCGTAAAAACGGATTTCAAATTTTTGATTGGCATCGTAGATTAGGACATATATACATCCTTTCACAAATGACTTGGCCATGGCACAACACCCCGCAGATGCTGCAAATAGTACTATAGAGATTCATGCTCCCTCAAACTCAGCTCTTGTTACTAACCCACGTAGTTATACTTCCAGTACCACATCAGCTTTTACTTCACAACTTGAATGGAAAAATTCCTCCACAACTTACTGAACTTCACTTTCTAGCTGTTTTTAATGGGCGAAATTTTATGTTAGTTAGAGAATAATTAGTTGTATTTTATTAGTTATTTTTGGATTTATTTAAAAATAAATATAAAAGAGAAAATAATATTTATAATACTTATATCTATATCTTTCTTTAATATAGATATGCACATATAAATAATATGATATCACTAACAAATTATTATAGAGATCACATTAAAAAAAATCTAGAATAAAGGAATTAATTAAAAGAAAAGTGTACAACCAATCCAACAAAGTACAAAAAATCAATTAAAAAATACAGGGACCAAATAATCCAACAAGCTGCAAAGACAGCTGAGCTGAGCTTGGTCTGTATGTAAGAAGGGTGACCATAGACAAAAGCACAAACACAGAGAACTGTGGTATGTCATACAAAGATGAGGATGTTAATGACTCTTTCACCATGTTATCGTCTTTTACATCACTACCATTATCTGACCTTAACTAAGACCCACCATCACCACCACCTCCTTTCTCTATCCAATCACCTACCTCCACCTGGCTAACCATCCTACCCGTACCCGTTAACCCTCCAAAAATCCAATCTTTAACCACTTTTTCAGATACCCTCTTCTCTATCTCTCTTGATGGTTGTTTTAAGACGGTGATTCAAGGGTTTTCAGGCATTGTTGTCGCGACCCAGATAGGTAAATTGCTTGTTCTCGGTCTTTATGTAGTTTCTTTCGTGTTTTTAGAGGATTTGCGTTTCGGTTTCTTGATTTGTTTTGTGGGTGTTAGCTTCAAAGAATCTGCACTTCTTTCGGTTTTCTTGGCTGATTTCGTTTCTATGAATCTGGATTTGTGTCTGTTTTGGTGGGTTGATGTTGGATAGGGTGAATCTGTGATTGAATGGTGATGTTAATTTGGCCTTGTTGAGCTGGTTTATGCATCAAAATGGCAATTTTTAATGACTTTGAATTTTCTCTTTTTGTGTATTGTTTGGTGTATAGGTTCTTTTCCAATTGTCTTGCAGGGAACTGTGGTGTTAATTTCTTTTTGTTCATGAATAAGTACCCAACACTGTCTAATGTGTTAATTGTTGCATAGCTATCTGTGTTAAAAAAAAATTGCTGGTAGAATCCACAATCTATAAATGAAATTAAGTTTTTTCTTTTTCGGTATAGGCGACAAAGGTTATGTGACTTATAGCATTCACTTTCTCAATTATCAGACAGGTATTTGCTGCTATATTGTACCCTTTCAAATTGATTAATATGAAGTAAATGAGAATCTGTTCTGTGGTTACTGTATCGATGTGGAATTGGGTTGCGACTTTTTTTTGTGTTGTGTTCTGTTGTGTTATGTGGGACTTCCTTCACTGTCTGGCATGAGTTGCTCCTTGCAGTTTTGTGCCTAATCTGCTCAGTTGTGATGCAATTAAGAAACTTTACCTTGAAATGTTTGTGTTTCTCGTGACTTATTTCAACTTCCTCTCTCTGGCAGATAACAACAGAACTAGGCTTCTGCCTTCTTACTTTTATGGAGGGTTTTGCGTTTAGTGATGCAAGCAGTGCTGTCAGGAAGAAGAGGAGTAATACATCCCGTCGACCACGGAATGAATCACATGCACCTTCAGGTTACATTGATGTTTCATCCTTATCATCCACACCACCTTCAGAAACTGTAAGCAAAGTGTCAAGTGATGAAAATAATGATCATGGTTCAATTTTGCGAAAGAAAAAAGTCAGTTTGATTCTATGCAATTCAAGAGCTTCATCTTCTAACCTTGATGACTGTGAATCTGCCCAGAATATGATGAAGAATGAAGATGGAGGATTTGGAGAATCCGATGAAGCTTCCAATAATGGTTCTTTTCGAGGAAGCAGTGAGCGAAGGTGCAGTGGAGTTGATTCTAGAAGGTTGAGCCAAGGTGTCCTTGCCCCAGCTAATTGGAAAAGCACAAGTAGTAGCTTGGGCCATGTTGGAGGTTTTTCAGATGGAGTAGGAAATGAAAGTAAAGTGAAAAAAGTTAAGCTAAAAGTTGGTGGTATCACACGTACTATTACTGCAAAGTCTGCATCTGATGGTGCATCTGCTGTTGCTGTTGGGTCTTCTTCTTCAAAATCTTCTCGCTTCCCAGATCCCCGGCAGAAGACAGTTGAGGTACTTCCCATCAAAATTTGTTGTCTGGTATGCTGTCATCTGCATTTGGTTTTGATAGTCATATCCATATAGATCGTCAGCATATATTACATGCAGAAGGAGAAGTGTTACATGTAGTGATCATTTAAATTCAGAATATTAAGTTTGGGCATCTTGCTATTCTTAGATGCAAGGACTGTAAGACTGTAAATTAGCTGCTTTCTAGTGGCAAATCCTTTCACTCCAACTAGATAAAACAGAACCACATAAGAATTTCTCATTTGTTACAAATTCCTCAAACTTTTCAGTTTTCAATTCATGTTTAGAAATCCTTGTTCATTGTATTTACTCCTTATTTGGCCCAGCTGACAGTGTTTTGCTGCGCCTTCTAATGACTGATAATTATTTAAGCACCACTAGTTACAGCTAACATCCTTCTTGCAGGAGAATTTGGACAACAACCATTCCCTTACTTCAGGTAAGGGAAGTGGTTTGCAAGGAGTCCCATGGAAGGATTTCTCTAGAAGTGGTCTAAATGATGGGAAATCAGATGGTTTGAGAGGTGAGAATCTGTCTTCAAAGCAAACTGATCAGTCTGAGCCAGTTCGTAAGAGTAAGCGGCTCCCTAAGAAACGCCTATTAAATGGAGTTCTTGACGATGGAGCTGAGGATGATGATGAGATTCAGTTCCTTGAAAAAGTCAAGACAACGAAGATCAGCACTAATTATGGTGCAGGGTTTGAAGATGAAGAGGGAGGAAGCAGGAAACAGCGGAAAATATTGAGAGTATTGAAGAGAAATGTTGATGGTCTGAATGATGTAGATGCTGGAGTTCATGGCCCAACTAGGTTTGGCAAGGAGGGTAAGAAATCTAAATCAGGGAGAGTATCTGAAGATACTGATTATGTGGAAGATGAAGATCTGGGCTCGGATGGTGACCCTACAGCGAAGAGGAAGAAGCCAAGAAAAGAGTTAGCTGATCTATCAGCAGACTCTAAGAAGGAAAGGACAGTCACTACCCGTCAACGAGCACTTCAAACTGGCAAAGATGTCTCCTCTGGTTTTGCTAGTTTGATAGAGTTCCCAAATGGGTTACCTCCAGCTCCTCCTAAAAGTTAGTTATTGTTTTTGCTTTTGAGATCCCCCAATTGTACATTTGTGGAATTTCCCAGATTTATTTTCCTGATTATTTTGGCAACAGAGCAAAAGGAGAAACTCTCTGAAGTGGAGCAGCAATTGAAGAGAGCTGAGGCTCTTCAAAGACGTAGGATGCAAGTTGAAAAGGCAAATAGGGAATCTGAGGTTTGCCCTGTTAATATGTATTTTTTTTCTTAATTGCGAAGATGCTAGATAGAATCTATGCATTGACATTGACTGAAAATCTTAGGCGGAGGCAATAAGAAAAATACTGGGCCAAGATTCCACTAGGAAGAAGCGTGAAGATAAACTGAAGAAACGACAAGAAGAAATGGCACAGGTAATATAGAGAGAGTTTGTGAGGATTCTCTGCTCATCATTTCCCCCTTCAACTTGCCTACTTGTGCTGTTGAGTTTTTGTGTTAACATTGGTGCATTTTAATTCTGTTCAGGAGAAAGCTACAAACGCCATGGTACTTGCATCAGACCATGTTAGGTGGGTCATGGGTCCAGCAGGAACAACTGTAACATTCCCCACTGAAATGGGCTTGCCAAGTATATTCGACTCCAAGCCTTGCAGGTACAAGTTCCCTGGTTTTGTTCCTGTAAAGACCCTTTTTAAGTTAATTTTAAAACTGATTTTGCTCCCTCGGTGATTTCACACGAGGCAATGTGATGTGTTAAGAATTTTTCTTTTAGATGCATGTTCTGATATGATTCAGAAAGTTCCTTTAACTGGGATGCTCATCCACCATATATTTTATAGCAACAACTTCACTAGATTGTGTTCCAGCACAACTTGTATTGGCTATTTTCCACATCTGCTATCTAGGCATGCTTTTTTCGCAGCTTCACAGCTGATGATTTTGTTTTGTGTTCATATGGATTTCAGTTACCCTCCTCCCCGGGAGAAATGTGCTGCTCCATCTTGTACAAATCCATACAAGTATCGGGATTCCAAGTCAAAACTACCCCTTTGTAGTCTCCATTGCTACAAGACGATTCATGAGAAGATGCAACCTCTTACTGCCTGTTAGGATCAAGATCCACCTTACTGCCTGTTAGGATCAAGATCCACCTGCATGCAACTACGAGTATAGGAACTTAACAAGTACATGCATTCCTGCACCATTATATGCAGTCTCTATTAAGAGTTGGGGTGGATGGCATGGGTAAAGCGATTATCATCATCATATCACTACATCACCCTAGCGGATTGGACCATGGAGAAATTGTTGCTATAGTCACATATAATTGTAATATTTTGCAATGTTCTCTATCTATATAACATTTTAGTTTTCATGGAATTGTTTTATCCATCATGGGAATAGTTTTCATATAATTGGATTCCTGTTTCTTTTTTTTTTTTTCCTTCTCTTTTTTAATGATATCAATCATTGTTGATGAAGAGATCTTATATAAACACTTATTACATCACAAAGATTTTATTTAGATACTAAGAGCATGCTTGGTTGTCTGTTGTGGTGTTAGTAAAATTTCCATTAAAGATATGAATTAGTAAAATCATTTAAATTAAAACTACCATTAAAGAAATAATTTTAAAACTTTCTTTAAGAAACTAAATATATAAAAAAACGAATTGTTTAAAAAATGAATTCTTTCTTTGCCTTGGAAAAACACACTAGCATCATAAAAATATAATTAAAAAAAACAATAATCAAATAGCTTAATTTTTAAAATCCTAACCCATCACTTTTTAAAACTAAAATAGTAAAATCTAGAAAAATAGCAGGTTAAATAAGCTTTTAACTATTTCATTTCCTTCAAATTTTAGATGTTAAACGAAGAGTTGACCTAATAAATACAATTCACTACTCCTTTTTTTATATAGTACAATATCCAGTTGAGTTATCTATTTACACTATAGCTTAATTATAATCCTATGATAAATATAGATATTGTAATTTTAATGATAAATTCAGGACTTTATATCATAGATTTATAATTATGATGTAGTGTGGATGAATGAAACTCAAGCTAACTTAATTCTAGATGAGAAAAGAGAAAGGAAATGACTTTGTTAATTAAAGAATGATAAGTAGGAGGGTCATTTTAAGAAAATTAATTGATGGAGGGCCACGTTTAAAACATTACAAAAGTAGAGGTACTTATGAGCTTTTTAACCAGTGTTCTCCAGCACCAAAACCCGTCTGGTTCCCGTAAATCCTTTCCTCATAACTCTTCCAGAAACTTCACTCCCTCTCTCACAGCCATGGCTAGGGCTCCAGGCAAGCATGGACGTGATCAAGCCCTGGTACATTTCTTTTCACTTATGGTTTTTTTTACTTTCGTAACCCTGTTTGTTTACAAGAAAACTGTAATAAGCAAGAAAATGGAAGAAACTGAAAGCTCAAGTCTTTTCAATCATTTCCCTTTCAAAACTTCATCTTCACTATCCTTTTGCTTTTGATTATCTTTTCTATGTGTTTATTCTTTGTGCTCTCCGATTATCATTTCTAAAAATCAAGTCTTTGTGCATGTTTCTTCTTCTTCTTCTTAGAAATGGAAGATTTTGTTAAATGGAATTGTATTTAATAAGGGATTTTATTTATTTATATGTATTTGGGGTGAAAACCCATTTTTGTTTCCAGGATTTCCAGGGGTTTTTGAATGATTTGCAGGACTGGGAGCTTCTTAAGGATACTGATAAAAAGATGAAGAAGAAGTCACGAGCTTCTGATGTGGTAAAGTTTCAATTTTGATTATGGTTTCAGTTGCTTTCAACGCTTTTTTGTGTAATATTGGAAATGAGAATGGGTTGTTGAAAGAAAACCATCTTTATTATGAGAAGCTTGTAGCTTGGATAAGAGACTTCAATGTAGCATTTGCATGTTGCTTTTTTAACTTTAGCTTGCTGTTTTAGGTGGCTCAGTGAGTTATGCATGTGTCTTGTGGGTTTATGCTTCTGATGGCTGCTTTACAGAATTTATTGGTTTGCTTTTAGAATGAAATTACGAGGAACAAGTAATTTTTTCATGGTTTCTTTTAGTGTGGAAATTGAGAGGAGGTGTTGGGACTAGCAAGTTTGAATAATCCAATGCTTAATATTGGATAGTTCTTGTCTGAATGGAAACTTGAATGGTGATTGTCAACATTCTTGTGCATTTTCAGTAAGCTATAGTGGTGCTCAATTTAAGGAGCGTTGATCAATAAACTAGATGTTTAAATATGCTCTTATTTCCATATGAAAAGTCATGGCATACCTGTGTGTTTGCACCGACATATATGTTTAGAGTAATTATATGGGCTATGATAGTTGCTTGCTGAATTATCGATTTTTCGTGTATTTAGAAGATTGGTGAGGATGGAAGATCAGAAGGAAAAACTTCTGCTGCTGATTCTTCTAGAAGTGGTTCAGGACAGTATGATTACTCAAGGAACTTTGGCGCAATCAATCATCTATCAAGTAGTTTTACAACTGATGAGATTACTGTGGATGCTACCACAGAGAAAGAATTGGTATGAACTTTCCTGCGATAGCGCTTAAAAAAGATTCATAATGGATTGTGATGCTAAGTTTGCAATTTTTAAATTTACAGGGAAATGAATATTTTAAGCAGAAGAAGTTTAATGAAGCTATTGAGTGTTATTCAAGAAGCATAGCCTTGTCACCAACAGCTGTAGCCTATGCAAATAGGGCAATGGCATATCTCAAAATCAAAAGGCAAGTTTTTCCTGTCAGATATTGTTAGATTGTTAGGTATTGTGCAGAGTTCTTGTTGCCTAATGCAATATAAGTTCACAACTTATGATAACTAGAAGGTATTTAATCATCTTCATTTCATCTTGTCATCTAGAGATTGTTTTACTGCCTGTGAAGATATTTTTCATGAATATGACTTTTTTTTTTTTTAATTCATTTTCTTTTGTTCAGATTTCGAGAGGCTGAAGATGACTGTACAGAGGCTTTGAATCTAGATGATCGCTACATAAAAGCGTATTCACGCAGAGCAACAGCTAGAAAGGAATTGGGGAAACTTAAAGAATCCATCGAGGGTGTGTTAACTCAAACTTATATGTTGGTCTTCTCTGAATATCTAGTGCTTGATTCTTTTTGGTATAGTTTTTTGATGACTGTATGATTTAATGTATATAGCTTACTACAGATTCTGAATTTGCTTTGAAGTTGGAACCTAATAACCAGGAAATCAAGAAACAGTATGCTGAAGTCAAATCTTTGTATGAGAAGGCAAGTGACTCTATCCTATGTTGGTATTCTGGCTGTTACATTTCATTGATACAACTCTCTGTAACTATTGCTATTAATTTTCACAGGAAATTCTCCAGAAAGCATCTGGCGCTCTCAGAAGCTCTTTACAAGGAACACAAAAAGGAGGAAGGTCAGAAGCAAGTGTAAATGGACATGCAATGCAACCAGTCTCGATTGCCACTCAAAAGACTGGGGTCTCTGCATCTAAAAAGGATAACACCAAGGTAAAAATAAGAGATCTGCCCTCAACTTCTGAGTAATGCTCCATGTGAATTTAAGTTGTTCTTATACACCCTACCCCAAGTGCCTCCCCACTCTAACCCCCTCCCCACCCCCCAACCCACCCACCCTCATCATTGTCCCAAAGCAAATTCAGTAGATGTTCTAGTCTGGACCTATGTTTCATGTCTCAATTTTTTTTTTTTTTTTTGTTACTTGGAAGTTGGAACAAGAGGTAGCGTTGTTTTATGAGCATCAACAAAATGATTGGAAGTTTTTCACATTTGACTCTCTTTCATCTATGTCTGGGAAACATTTGTTTGAACTTCTAGATTTTCATGGCAGGAGAATGATGGAAACAATCTTGTGAAGAAATCAGTGCATGTGAAAGAATTAAGGAACAAAGGCACAGGTGCTGGAAGCAAATCTGATGGTCATGTAGGCAATAATTCTCTTGCAAATGCCACTCCGAGTTCCAGTGTAGAGAGTGTCCAGGTTTAGCTTTGCATCCTTGCATGACTATCCTTTTTCTTTTTTTTTTACAAAGATGGAAAATAGAATTATTAAAGGCACATATTGCCATCTGTCCCCATTAGACTGTGTTGTCACCCATGCTATGTATTCAGGGCTTTTACCGAATTCATTTATCGGTATCTTTCTGCAAATAGCCAGTAAAATTGGGACTTTTCATTTATGTGCACGTAAATTGCATTAGATTAAAACATAACTGGCACCATTATTTGCAGATTTCATGTACCACTTGAGAGGATTCTTTACTGTTATGGGAAGATAAATTTAAATTCATCCTGCTAGCTCTGAGCTTCACTTTGGGCTACTTTACACTGCTTTGCATCTGTAATTGCTGTTTCTGGTGATTGATATTTCATTTACTGTTTTGCAGAAAAATAATAGAACTCGAAGACAAGAGCTGAAGACCTCAGTAATAGAACTTGCTTCTCAAGCAGCTTCTCGTGCCATGGCTGAAGCTGCGAAAAACATTACTCCTCCAAACTCAGCTTATCAATTTGAGGTTTCTTGGCAAGGCTTTTCTGGTGATCGTGCACTCCAGGCTCACCTCTTGAAGGTTTTTGTTTAGTTTAAATCATTAGCTTTTCTTTTTGGATAAAGGACAAGGTCAGAAAATAAAACTTAACATGCATGCAAAAAAATTGGCCTTTCTCTGTGATGGTAAATTGAGATTGTCAAGCACGGTTACTGCATGAGATGTCTTTTTTTTGGAGTGTCTCCAGTAGCATCATGATGATGAAAAAACAATAGATATGCTGCTGCTACTTCCTCTCATTAAATTATATTTTCAAGAAGTTTATTCATTGCCTCTTAATAAATGAGTAGATGCTGTAAGTATTTGATCGGGGCACTAACATTTATGCCAATGTTCTTCATCCAAGATGGTCCATCCACTTGACCGCTCATTGTTTTCTTTACTTGAATTAGGTTACTTCTCCAATTGCATTGCCTCAGATATTTAAAAATGCGTTGTCTGTTCCTATTCTAATCGACATCATCAAGTGTGTGGCCTCCTTCTTCAAGTAAGTGGAGTTCTTCTGTTCATGTTCGGCATGTTTGGCTTTGTGTTTGGGTTAGTTGAAGTTTTTATCTCTCTTCTGGTTTGTTCCTCTGATAGCGATGACATGGATTTCGCCGTCAAATATCTAGAGAACTTGACCAAAGTCCCAAGATTTGACATGCTTATCATGTGTCTTTCATCTACAGATACGTCTGGTATGTTTTTGTAATGCGCCTTTGCAGATTTTAGAAAGCCTTGAGATGACTCATCATCAAACATGTTCCATTTGTCAGGTTTAGCCTTTTAATGTTCAATCACGTATTGACTAAATTTGATGTCTTGTCTATGTTTAATTTTTTGGATGGCACATGGAGTTTCTGATTGTGCACATGGCACACTATAAATTCCTTTACAACACATCAGTTCAAGCAATTGTCTTGTATGAACCACATAATAGCATGCAAAGTTCTCTTGTACGGATCTATCATATATTGAACATAATTTTCAGCTCAATTATTGAGGTTAGTATGGATTTATGTGCACGCTGACTTGATTATCATCTGAGCAGATCTTCTCAAGATGTGGGATGGAGTCTTCTGTAGTGCATCCACACCAATTGAATATGCTGAGATTCTTGACAACTTACGATCAAAATACTGTCCCAAATGTTGACAGGCATATAACATAGAGAGTTCTTCATCCAGTCCTAACGTAGTTGTAATTAACTTTTCTTTTCTTTAAACGAATTGTAAGTAATGAGTTAAATAGCTCCACCACTTTTCTCTTGATGTACCCGGTGGGAATTCATCAAGAATTTGCTAAAATGTTTTGAATTTCTCTTACATCTAGCTCCGTTGCCTCATCCGTTTATTTCATCTTTTGATCCGGAAGGAGTTTCTGAATGTTTGAACTACTGTCGTGAATTCTTGATTGTATAAATTTTTTTGATCTAGATGTCTCAACGTTGAAGGTAGGTGGCTTCTTAGGCAGCCAGAAGAAGCCTTGTTGCCATGCCAGGTTTCCTTTATTCACCAGACTTTGAAGTGGCGTCGGATTTCGGTTGTGATATAAGAGAATTTCAATAGACCAGCTTGAACTCTATCCAGAGAGACAGCAAAGATGAGCTCTGATACTTTCTTGAGAGAAAGGAAAAGGAAAAGGACCTCCTGCACAATTGTCTCCATTGATATCAAAATATAGTTATGAAAGCAAAAGGTTGAACTAAAAATGTCTTTATTGATAAAATTAAATTTAGAACCAGATTGGCATCGAATTTATGTTGTGTGATCTAAAATTCTAAATAAATCTCACCATCTCTGAGAAATTATATGGAATTTTTCAAAAAATAAAAAATAAAATTGATCGAGTTTTAAAACTACTGGGGAGAAGGAGTTTGAACCCGGTTTGACGGAGTCTTGAATGTCTGGCCCCTTCTACCATTGATATCTTTCGTTGATAGTGACCGTTCTCCTTCAAGTACATAAAGAGCTGGCCTCTTTTTTAAAAAAAATGTCAAAATATATTAAAGAAAATGTTTTTTTTTATTTATAATGACTCTATCATAAATTGAATGCATGAACTGTGCGTATAATTAAGAAAATGAGTGGGATAAGAATAAAGATACTTGCAGATCTTGTTGCTGAATTTTTTTGACCTGAAATTCATTGAACATAGAAAGGCATGTGATGCTAATTAATGAGATAGATTAAGACTTCTAACCAATTCCTTTTCTTTTAAATTATTATTTAAAATAAAAAATTATTTCAAATTAACACTATTTTTTTTTTTTACTTGCTTGGAAGACTTGTTTATACATGGCAAAGGCAAAGGCAAGTCAAACCCCACTGCAACAGTGTATAGTCGGATCACGATAGAGCCCTTTAACACATGGTTAATTATGGGTTTAATTAGAGGTTGATTCGGATGAATAAAAAAATTTAAAAAAATTATTAAAAAAAATCTAAATAATTGTTTTCTGTCCCGAGTAAGCTAGGTTTAAAAACAATGCATGTTATTCACTAGGGACGGTCAAAATTTGGTGTTATGGACGTATTGTCTCGAGTTTTCTCATAGCTTCGCTCCATGTCTCTATTGGTTTTTAGTCTTTGTAAGCTTGTATTTGTAGTACTGTTGCATGGCCACAATTTTGTACAGTTCTCTCCCGTGTGGTGGGGCAAATTTAGAGCACCCAACTCATATTCCAGGTGCTATTGTACTTATGATGATATATATATATAATGCATGGATTCATATGATCCAGGAGGAGGTCCATTCATTTGATCTCGAGTCACTTTCCTCTTTATCTAATTAAGTTTCTCAAATAATTGATTGAGAGATTATATATATATATATATATCCCTTACCATTGGATATAAGGCCATGTAGGTTTTACGATGTCTCCCACTATTTTCAGCAGCTGATTTGCTGATTGATCCCACAGATTACTATTTACTGCTGCTCTGTGACAAGAATAATCCTCTCTTTATCTCTTTGGTAACAGTTGCATTTCGTTTATTTCTGCTTTTTCTAAATGCTTTAAATTGATTTTCATTTTGAAAAAAATATTAAATTAATGTATTTTTAATTAAAATACACTTTTAAAAAGTACTCTACACTAAGATACAAACATACACAAATATTCTTATGAGATAGAAAACTATTTGATATTAATCAATGTAATTAGTACAAATCTATGAATCAAGAACAAATAATGAAAGTCAATTTGGTATTTATCGATTTGGAACTTGGCTTCTTATGTCAAGTTTTATTTTAAATAAGATAGAAGTTGATAGATTCAAAACCTAAATAATATTCAATTTGACTTAAAAAAATTGTTGTATTTTTTTAAATTAAAATGATATTGTTTTGGATTACCTCGAGTGAACCTGAATTAACTAATTTAAGCTTTGATATTAATAAAATAAGTGATAAATTACTAGAACTTAATTCTTGTAGAAATTTTAAGTTTTAGCCATTAAATTGTATTATCAAGTAATTATAGTATTTTTCTTCACTAAAATCTTCAGCATCTTAATTTTCTAAGTGGATGCTGCATCATCTTTTCAAAAACTTTCCTTTTCTATAAATTGTCTTCAATAATTGCAAGCAGCAACCACCAGCATGGAACATGAGTGCTAGTGATTGTGTCGGGGTTCCCATGAGACAAATGTCAAGGCAGTGTTTGAGATATGTATATGATTGGTTTTATTTTTTCTTGAATGATTTTTTTTCATCAGTTATGATTGATCAGTTTGGTTTCATGTTTCGGTAATTTTCGTGTTTTTAGAGGGTTTTTTAAATTATTTTTTACTTATAAAATATTAAATTAATATTTTTTTTATATTTTCTGATAAAAAAATATTTTATACATAATAGTAAACCCGCTCAAAATTAATTACACTGTATGAGAACTCAAGAAATGTAAATGGTGAGAAAAGGACAAGCATGGGGATGGCAAGGAAGTAGATTGATTATGAAATTTGAACTTCTTCTCGAGTAGTTATCTTCATGAAAGCTCTGATTAAGGAACTTAATTGAGATGTTTTCCTTCCATTGTGTATGAATCTCAGCATGCTGAATTTTTCAATTTTGATTGTGAATTAATTAATCGGCTTCATATGATGTTATTCTCAAAAACTTTGTTCACATGTGAAATTTTATAGCAATTAATATTTTTTTTTAAGTATTGGTTTTATTTTATTTTTATTTCTAGAATGCATGAAAAACCTATCAAGATATTTTTTAAAAAATAAAAAAATATTTTTAATATATAAAAACAAATAAAATTTTAATAACTTTGATTTTTCTTAAATCCTTGAAATAAATTTATAGCATAAACTTTTTTTTAAGCCATCTAGGAGGTGACCCAGTAATAAGAGCTTGAGACTAAGGGGTTTGCTCTCTTTATAGTCTCAGGTTCGAGTCCTGTGGTTGCTTATATGATGGTCACTGAAGGTTTACATAGTCATTAACTTCAGGCTCGTGAAATTAGTCGAGGCACGCTAAAGCTAGTCCGAACACCCACATTAATTATATATATATATATATATATATATATATATATATATATATATATATATATTATTCCAAGAAAGTTCATTAAGATGAAAGTGGCAAGAATCTGAAACTGGTAAAGTGATAAGTTAACTGGAGATTAATAATGATATGTTGACTGTCTGAGGCTGGAAGAAAGGCACATTATTATTTATATCCTAAAAAGTTGGGAATTCTTATCTTCATCCTTTTCGATCAAGCGATCATTCATCGTTTTCCACCTGATTTCAGAGTGTCTTTGATCTATACGTTGTTCATGGGACCTGGCCAAGAATCTTAGGCTTTGAAGATACATATTAAAAATAATTTTTGATATTAATATATTAAAATTATAAAAAAATATAAAAAATATAATTTTTTATTAATATAATTTGAAACGCAATTCTAGACCGCACAAAGTAGCCACTCAATCCTCAATTCAAACTAGAACAGCAAATAAAATATAACATTTACTGAAAAAAAAATCAGGATAAATTATTAATATTTGTGGAAAAGCCATGTTCAAATTTACTGGGCACCAAAACCACCTTGTTAAAATAAACAAATCTACTATTTTGAGTCAAAGATTTGCCTTAATTATCTCTCCCACTTTGCAGATACTGCTAATCATATTCTTTGCTGCTTAATGATTTATAGCTTGAATCCACCAAACTTCTTGTTTTATAATGGTATCTTTCTTCATTGATCAGGGGAAGCGACAAGTTCTTGGTTGCTTGAAAAAGGGATTTTCAAACCAATTCAAGATAGAATTTGATGAGGATTTGAATAATCTGACTCGACCAATTTGAGCTCTTTACAGCCAGTTCAGCATCATTCTTCTTTTTATTTATTTAACCAGCTGAATCACTTTTTTCTCTCTCTCTTTGGGAATAACCAACATTAAGGTACACATTATTTTAACGAAAGTTCTAATTAAATTGTTTTTGGTAGAGAAAAATAAGCATGATCATAACTTTGATGTGGGAAATTCAATAGCTGAAGATGGGCAGGGAAGAAATTAACCAGCAAGTTGGCTAGCAACAAAACTATAAGAAGGTTAAAAGCAAGAACCTAAAGGATGACCCCATTGCACACCATCTCTGGCATGACCCAATAATGGAGCTCATGGCCTCGAACGAGAGTGGAAACAGTAGAGCATGGTACCCAAACTGTACGAAATCACTGTGCCACACCTGCTCTTGAAACCCACAAAATTCAATTTCTTTTAGCCATTAAAGAGAATTCGAGTTCTGTCAAATTTGAATATGCCTGCCACAGTTTGACCTGCCCACTGCTACTGGGACGATAGAGAGACACGTTTGTCATCTGTAAACACGGGAGCTGCTTCACCATTATCATTGTACTGTTACTCCCCGTACCGTGTCAACAACGTGCAACCAACTGCATCAATCATTTCTCTATAACTAAGTTATACTCCAGTCTTTTTTTTTTTTGTCTAAGCAACAGATGATTTATTCTCAGATTGTTTTTATGTTTAAAAAAAAATTTATTTTTTATTTTATTTTTTTACTTAAAATTAATATATTTTTAATATTTTTAGATAATTTTGATATATTAATGTTAAAAACAATTTTAAAAAAATAAAAAAATATTATTTTAAAATATTTTTTAACAAAAATATAATTTTAAAAATAACTACCATCACACTCACAAATATTCCCATGATTCCTTTAATTTTGGAACTTAGTCCTTTTATAATTTCTTTAGGTGGAACAAATCATGTTGTTTTAGTTTCTTTTCCATGGTGTTTTCTCTTCTCATCTTGCTTGGTGCAGAAGAAACCATAATAACATATGAGGTATTTGCATGGTTAAATTATTAGTTTTGATACAATAAACTCTTTTTATTATTTTATCTATATATATTTTAAGCTCTACCCCGGTAGAAACAACATAAAAAATTCATAAAATTCTTTGGATAGGGTCACCATAAAAATTATAATTTAAAATTTATTATTGAATATATTCTCTTCAAATAATTTCTCCCTCTAAAAAGTTTACAACCCCTTAAATAAATCAAAAAACTAAAAAATCAGAAAATAAAAAAATCCTAAACAAACTAGAAAAAAAAGAGAGAAAAATAAACAAAACTAGCCTAGAAAGCACATTCTAGACCTAATTTGAAAGCTATAATTCTTGACAAAATTTAAGCATGATTTAATAATAATCAAAGAAAAAGCTATGAATTTTTTTTATTATGTCGATCATTCTGCAGCCTATGTCTCTAATTGAGCTTAATCCTATTCAATATATTTATAAATATCCATATAAAATTATCCATATAGTCCAGCGATTTATAACTATCTAATTAGAACTATTAGCACAAGAGAGAAGTGGATGTGGTAATTCTCTTCTTTTAGGAGTTTAAAACACTGAAGGTATCCTGAGGTTTTTTACAAAATTTAAGAGATCAACGAGTTAAGAAGTCAATTAATATCTTTTGAAACAAAAGGGACTGAATTGTTTTTTTTCTAAAAACTAGGGACTGAATGAATAGTTAAACTTTTCTTTTAATTTAATACATGTGAACTTTTTCAGCTATCACCTCTCTCTACTCTCCAGTCACTGCTACTTCTACTCACTGTTTTCTGTCTTTGTATGTGTGTGGTCTCCACTTTATCCTAGGTCTTCTTGGAAAAAAAAGGTCTGGTCTTTTTCCTACCTGAGCCTCAGGGTTACTTTCGAAGTTCATAATAGTTGTAGCTATATCACAACTTCTTGCATGTTCTCTTTCTCTTTCTACTGCTCTGGTTCATTCATTGACTAACTAAGATCCTCTTTCAACTATATATCGAAGTCTGGGCATTGGAGAGGATGGGATGCGCGCGCGCTCTCACTGTTGTTACTTGAAAAACTAACTAGATCATTTTGTTTTTGTTCTTTAAAGTTGTTGGTGTTTTTTAATGAGG
>Ga0325404_1001227_pt1 | contig 27152 bp, 10 predicted proteins | sample PopdelMetagenome_18_FD_205664 | JGI IMG/M metagenome (GOLD analysis project Ga0325404, IMG submission 205664) | Populus deltoides microbial communities from Bellville, Georgia, United States - Xylem-Control-R1 | ecosystem: Host-associated > Plants > Phyllosphere > Stem > Wood/Secondary xylem...
TATCAGGAATCAATTAGACTCCATGTATAGGAAAACACCCACGTATAAGAAGCAAAGCAGGGAACTGACAGGGGCAGTTTTTCCAAAAACAAAAGCTCACTTGGAATTCTTGTTTTCTCATTATACTAACACATCCTGCCATTGCAATAAGAAATCATGCACAGTCAATGTGTCAGAAAACAAGAATATCGCGCTGCCATAATAAAAACTGGAAAAAGCTCCACCCTTAAAACATCAAATTATAAGAGTACTTCTAAATGATAAAGAAATGTTTTTTTTTGACTTGTTTTCAGCTCATTTGAACAATGGAAAGAGCTCCAAAAGAAAATGATTTACACATGCATAATGCATAGAGAATACAGGTGTAAATAGCTAAACATTATCAGAAGATGAGGTAAGAGAACAATCCATATACAATATCACGCACAGTTTCCTCTAAACAGAAATCAAGTAAAATAGAGTGAATGGAGAAACATTAAACCAGTTACTAAATGGAAACAAAAAGATCAGATCAGCTAAAAGACACACAATTTATCTATACATGGTTATATTAAACAAATAGGACACAATAAAACAGGAGATGCGAGCTTAAGACAAAAATCATCAGTGCCACACCAACCACATGCTACTAAAAAACACTTTCAGATAAATCAAAAGATGATTTCAGTGCTGGAACAAATTAGGAAGGAAAAGACATTCCCACATGTCATGCAGAAAAGTCTTCCCAAATCACAGACTAATATTTATAAGAATTATAAACTCAATGGAAGAGGAAAAGATGAGAGCAGAGAGATTGAGAATTATTGCTACACAACCGTGTCTTCTCTTAAGTTGTACGCAGTATAAATATTAGTACATACGTAGACTTTTCTATTTACAGGAACTCAGCAATGTAAGGTAAGTCCAATCAATTACATGTATTACAAAGGGAATGTCAATTAATCATTCTAACTAAGGAATGCAGTTGCTTGGGATTAGGAGACTTCCAAGGCTAATGTAGTGGAATTAGCAGATTGCATGGAACTAGCAGATTTTATATGATTTGCTGATGTAATTGTCTCTGCAGGTGTAATATTCTCTTTACCCCCCTTCAAGCATAACGGAGCAACGCGAAGATTGAGCTTGGACTTAAGAAGAGAGAATCGATCACGACTCAGGCCCTTGGTGAATATGTCAGCAAGCTGATGAGAGGAGGGAACATAGAAGGTATGGAGAGATTTTCAAGCAACTAATTCACGAACAAAGTGATAGTCAATCTCAATATGCCGAGTGCGAGCATGAAAAATTGGATTGGCAGCCATGTGGATAGCAGAGAGATTATCGACATAGATGCAAGGAGCAGTCTGAAGAGGGATACCAAGTTCGCGAAATAAGAATCCAAACCAGCAGATTTCAGCGGCCGTGTGGGCAAGGGCACGGTATTCAGCTTCAGTGCTAGAACGAGAAACAGTAGATTGTTTCTTGGCAGTCCATGTGAGAAGATTAGGGCCGAAAAATATACAAGCACCAGTGGTAGATCGGCGATCATCAACAGAGCCAGCCCAATCAGCATCAGAGAAGCTGCGTAAAGTGAAGTCATCAGACTGGTGAAACACAAGGCCTTGCTCAACTGTACCTTTAATATACCGAAGAATGCGTTTGACAACCTGAAGATGGGAAGAACGAGGGTTCTGCATGAATTGACACACTTGATTGACAGCAAAGGAAATATCAGGTCGCGAGAGAGTGAGATATTGGAGGCCACCCACCATGCTGCGATAGGTAGAGGGATCAGGCAAGGGGTCGCCATCCAAACAAGATACTCGCGTGTCAGACGGTAACGGTGTAGGACATGGTTTACAATCAGTCATATTAAACCGTTTCAATAAATCAACTGCATATCTAGTTTGAGAGAGGAATAAATGATCAGTGAACCGTGTAATTTCCATGCCAAGGAAAAAGTTGAGCTCACCCAATCGACGACTGTCAAAGGTGGAGCACAATTGATCAAGAAACCTGTGGATATGTTGGAGGTCAGACCCGGTGACAATGATATCATCCACATACACAAGAACATAGATTGTGCTGGAAGAGGAACGATGAATGAAGAGCGATGCATCAGATTGACTATGGGCAAATCCCTGAGCAAGGAGAAATGTACCGAGACGTTGGAACCAAGCTCTGGGAGCCTGCTTAAGGCCATAAAGAGCCTTATGGAGCTGACAGACATCCTGAGGACGTGAGGAATCATGAAAGCCAGGAGGCTGTTTCATGTAAACTGTTTCTTCCAAGTAGCCATTCAAGAACGCATTCCGAACATCAAGTTGTTGAAGAGACCAGTTACAGGACACAGCTAGAGACAAGATAGTGCGAATGGTGGCCGGTTTAACCACCGGGCTGAAGGTCTCTACATAATCAAATCCTTCCTGTTGATTGAAGCCTTTGGCAACAAGGCGAGCCTTGTAGCGATCAACGGAGCCATCAGCTTTACGTTTTACTTTGAATACCCATTTGCAGCCAACAATGTTCATGTGAGAGGAGGCGGGAACCAGAGACCATGTGTGATTCTGCATAAGGGCAGCATATTCATCCTGCATGGCAGCTTGCCAGTGACTGTATTTTGAGGCCTGGGTGAAACTTGTGGGTTCAAGGGACATGGGATCAGAACAAGCGGCAGAGAGAGCCTGGGGTAAAGGGTGCGGAGTGGTGTGAGAGTAGAGGGGTTTTGGTTCAGGACCAAATGGGATGATGGTCTTGAGACTCTTAAATTTTTGAGGAGGGTTTGGTGTAGCGGGGGAGTTGGGGAGGAGAGATGGGTCAATAGGGGAAGGAGGAGGCGTTGACATGGGTGAGGGGGTTGTGGTGTGGGTGACAGACGTGGGGGTTGTAGAGCTGGTTTGTAGAGGATGGCTGGATTGGGAGACAGGGGAAGGAACGACTACTATTGGACTAGGGGAGAGAGGTGGTGTGGGGGAAGGTTGTTGTGGGCTGGCAAAAGTAGTGACCGATGGGGAGTCAAGGATAATGGGGGCAGAGTGGGTTGGATTTGTAGAATTGTTGGTTTCTTGAGAGTACAAACCGGGCCCAATATCAAGGTGAACCGTGGGTGTGGATTGGGCAACTGATGTAGATTGAAGTTGTGGGTAGGGGAAGCTTGCCTCATCAAAAGTCACATGCCGAGATATATAAATCCGACCTGAAATAGGATCAAGACAGCGATAGCCTTTGTAATGATCATCATAGCCAATAAATACACATGGAACAGATTTGAAGGATAATTTATGCCTGTTGTATGGGACCATATGAGGAAAGCAGGCACATCCAAAACTTTTGAGAAATGCATAATCCGGTGTCCGTTGAAGTAATTTCTCATAAGGAGATATGTGATCAAGCTTAGGAGTTGGTAGGCGATTAATCAGAAAAACTGCAGTAGAGAAGGCTTCAACCCAAAAGCTGTGGGACAAGCGAGATTGGGCCAATAAACAGAGTCCCATTGCAACAATATGTCGATGATTCCTTTCCACCACTCCATTTTGTTGAGGAGTGTACGGACATGAGATCTGATGAGATATTCCATGATCACGTAAGAATGTCAGAAATAATTTGCTGGTAAATTCACCTCCACCATCAACCTGCAGTTGTTTAATGTGAGAGCTAAACCGATTTTCCACCAACTTTTTGAAGTGAACAAATGTAGTAAGAACATCTGATTTCTTAGCCAATGGATATAACCAAGTAAATCGAGTATTATCATCAACAATGGAAAAATAATAACGATAGCCAAAATTTAAGGAGATTGGTGCAGGACCCCATAAATCAAGATGTAAAAGTGCTAATGGAAATTGAGCATGAGACTGTCTGTCTTCAAAAGGTAAGCGATAAGATTTTCCCAACGGGCAGATATGACAGTTTTTATTGGAGACAATTGCACCATCAAGTGGTAAGTTGTACTTATTCAACAATGTAGTAAAAACTGAATGAGATGGGTGTCCGAGTCTGGCATGCCATACATCTTATGTTGTACGCTATCCATAACAAGCAATTTGACGAGCAATAGAAGGGGACGTCTGAATGTGATAAAGGCCATCGAAACTACTGCCAGTAAGGAGTACCTTCTCCGTTTTGTTGTCCTTCATAGAAAAACCATTAGCATCCATCTTAAAGTAACAATCATTATCACAGCAAAAACGACAGATAAAGATCAAGTTTTTGCGAATAGCAGGCACATACAAAACTTTATTAAGATTTAATGATTTATGCAACCCAGTCAATTGTGCATTGCCAATATGAGTTATTGCTAATTGGTTGTCGTTTCCAACAACAATTGTATCTGTACCTGTATAAGGATGAGCATCGGGGAGAGAGGTTGCGTTGGCTGTCATATGGTGAGTAGCACATGAATCAAGACACCAATTGGTATTTGCCACATCAGTTGTAGGAGAAGGAGAGGTAAAGTTTTCTGCCATGTATGCATGAGGCCTACGGTCAGGACAAAAACGAGCTATGTGCCCCTGCTTATCACACCGAAAACAAATGACTTCACTGCTTTGGGTATTTGAGAATCTGCCTTGAGGTGTTAGAAGCAGAGGAGGGCGCCCATCAGAGAGAGTAGTAGGAGAAGAGGTGAGGACAGCAGATTGAGGGTCACGTGGCTGAGAGTTGCGGTCTGGAAACCAAGCCCCTTGAGCTGGCTCCCAATGCCCTGTTCGCCTTGATCCACGCCCTTGATTCCAATTCCTGCCAAGACCGCGTCCTCTTCCAAATCCATGATTATGACTGGGCATGTGTGAATTGAAGGGGCGTTCTTTGGGCATACGGTCAGCAGCCATAGCAACTCCCGAAGTCTTGGTAAGAGACATGCGTTTCTGTAAATGCTCTTCTCTTAGAGCTAAATCATAGAATTGATCAAAGTCAATATCGAGATGTAGATGAAGTGTTGTGGCTAGATCTTTGTATTCAAGACCAAGTCCATCCAAAACATAACTGATTAATTCATCATCGTCCATGGTTGCACCAGATTGTATAAGAGAATCAAAGAGTGATTTGGCATAATTGAGATAATCAACCACTGTGGTGCTGCTGTCCTTCCGGAGAGTGCGAATTTGGTCTCGAAGGATCCGTACACGAGTGCTAGCAAGAGGTGAAAGATGCTTGGCCAATATGGTCCAAGCTTGATGAGCAGTGGTATATGGGATGAGAAGTGTTTTGATGGAAGACGAGGAAGTTGCTTTGATCCAACTCAGGACCAATTTATCTTTTGCTAATTCTGGGTGCACAGAACCATCTTCTTGCACTTTGGGTGGTTCTGTGTTGTTTTTGATGACTGCTGTAAAGCTATGCATCTCCAATATATCTTCAAATTGGGATTTCCAACTCAGGTAGTTGGTGCGATCCATAGGGACAGTGAACAAGGATGAGATATTGAAAGAGGTGGGCAAGGAATGGGATGAGAGTGGAGGAAAGGAAAGTTTTGACATTTCAAAAATCAGTTTTGACATATCAAGATTACTTGATTCTCCAGATTTGGGTGTGTTGGCCATTGGTTTGGGTAGGATCGATATTTTGAGGGTTAGCTCCAAAGAGCTCTGATACCATATAAGAATTATAAACTCAATGGAAGAGAAAAAGTTGAGAGCAGAGAGATTGAGAATTATTGCTACACAACCGTGTCTTCTCTTAAGTTGTATACAGTATAAATATTAGTACATGGGTAGACTTTTCTATTTACATAAACTCAGCAATGTAAGGTAAGTCCAATCAATTACATGTATTACAAAGGGAATGTCAATTAATCATTCTAACTAAGGAATGCAGTTGCTTGGGATTAGGAGACTTCCAAGGCTGATGTAGTGGAATCAGCAGATTGCATGGAACTAGCAGATTTTATATGATTTACTGATGTAATTGTCTCTGCAGGTGTAATATTCTCTTTAAATATTCTCTTTAATATTAAGAGACTTCACTCTTTCCCCCCTAGTTATTAAACCACTTAAAATTAATTATATATTGAAAAATATTTTTATTTAATATTGAAACATACATACTATATTTTCATCCAATATATATTATAACAGAAACACATTGGTTGCTATAACAAAACCCAGACCATAATAATAAGCTGACTAACTAAAACTCACACATTTATAGCATATGATGAGTATTTAAGAAGAAAACCAAATAATAAACAATAGCATGAATACTCATCATTTTATATATATATATATATATATATATATATTATCTCACTCACCCAAAAAAAAAAAAACAGAAACAAAAGAAAGCAAATGGAAACGAAGCAAATCGATCGCAGCCGACAGGACCCTCACAGTAGTACGTAAACCTGAAGAAATTAGACAAACATAGAATTTAATAATGATGTATTGAGTTCAAAGAAATTTAAATTGCTGAATGAATTAGTTAACTTTGCATTTTATCATGACATGCCTTGTCTTGTTCTTTTGCTCTGATTAAATCTGATGGAGTTCCACTTGAACCTGCCCCTCGAAAACACAAGCGGTTTTGTCAAATAAACATTGCACTTTCTTTTCAGGGAAAATAATTTAAGCAAAAAAAAAAAAAAAGGAATTGAAGAATGGATAAGGATGTAAAACGAAATATGATTGATTTAAATCCTCATAAACCGTACCTAATGAGATGTTTCTTCACCACTGTCATCGTCGTCAACCTCGATTTTACGGATATGTTTGATCTTGGGCCAATCTTCTCCGGTTCCCCTTCGGCACCTTTTGCTCAAACTTGGACAACGAGTGATCTCAAGATTTTGAAGTTTATTTAAATTGCCGATGCACTCTGGCATTTCTCCAATGTTTGAACAGTATTTGATGATAAATGTTTGTAAGGATTCTGCAGATCCTTGAAGAAGCTGTTCTGGTAAGGCAAGAGTTGTTGGTAAATTATCAAAAATTACAATACGAAGGGGAAGGGAAAGTGGTTGAATTTTCTCCTCTTTCTCTTCTTCTATCGTCATCAAGTCAAGCTTTTCACAGTCAATAATACAAAATTCTTCCAGAGTAGTTAAGCATTTTATGCTTCGTGGGAAAGAAATCAAGCTATCACATCCAATAATAAACAATTTTCGAAGACTTCTAAGACCATGCATATCTTCGCACAAATTTTCTAGATTTTGACAACGAAAAATGTATAAAGTTTGAAGAAATTTCAAGCACCCAATCCCACCTTCTGGCAACCGCTTCTGCTGAGTAACTAGAAAAAAATATCTAAGGCTGATCATGTACCTCACATCATTGGGCAACTCTTCTAATCCTTTTGCACCCGCAACCAGAGCTTGCAAATTTTGCAATTTGAAAAGAGATTTCGGGAGTCTTGTCATTTTTGTGTTCCAAAAAAAATTGAGATATCTTAAATGTTTCAAGGCACCAATCCTCTCCGGAAAAGCCTCAAATTCAGAATGATCCAATAACTCTAAAGAGCGCAAATGTTTAAATTCTGACAAACATTTCTCAAATTCTGTTTTGCACGCAGGTCCCTCTAGACTATCTGCAAAGACTATTGACCGCAGATGATGGAAGTTCTTTGAGAACTTGGGGAGAGTTTGATGGAAAAAAGAATTAGAGTCAAGGACTGACAAATGACGGGTCGTTTTGGAAAATCTGCGGTTTTGAGAGCTTATGATTGAAAACTCATTTTGAGCCAATGATGATGCAAGATCATGCATTAAATCATGCATTTTAAAGTAAACTACAACAATCCTATCCTCATAATCTTGGAAGAAACATCTTGAGATCAACTCGCGCACATAACGCAAGCCAGCATCTTCCAAGTTCTCATTTGGATTCGATGATTGAAGAATGAGCCCATGTGCCATCCAAAATTGCACCAATAAGTGATCTACGAATGGGTAATCTTTTGGGAAAATGGAACAATAAAGAAAGCATCTTTTCAAGTGAGTCGGCAGTCCTTGATAGCTTATTTTCAAAGCAGGTAAAATTCCGTTCCCCTCTTCTTCCCACTTCTCACTGTCTCTCACCGATTTCCACTCTTTTTCATCAGTCTTACCATACAGCTGAGTCCCCAAGTTAATCACTGCCAAAGGAACTTGCTTGCATTTTGCCACTATTTCTTTCCCAATTCCAACCAAATTTGGATACAACTCCATTTCCCCTTCCTTGAATGCACACTTGTAAAACAACGACAGACAGTCCTCTTGACCAAGAAGACTTAGGTTGTATGCAGTAACAGTACCCATAATCTCAGCTACACGTTGACTACGGGTAGACACTATAATTTTACTTCCACCAGCACCTTTTGATAACAAAGGTTTCAACAACAACCATTTTTTAGCATCTTCATTCCAAACATCATCCAAAAGAAGCAAGTATTTCTTACCTTTCAGAATTTCTTGAAGTTTTTTTTCAAGTTCACCCCCATCCAAATCCTCACATCTTTCCCCAGTTGCAGATTTAACAATTTTTTGTATCACTTGTTTCAAGGAAAAATCATCTGAAACACATACCTCCATCTTCAGTTGAAAATGACTTTTTACATTTTCTGCATCACACACCACTTTGGCAAGAGATGTCTTCCCTAATCCTCCCATTCCAACTATCGGAAGGACAAGGGGATGTGCATCACCAACCTTAAAAGGTGCTACTAAAAGGTTGATGATGCGTTCTTTGTCTTCATCTCTTCCGATAAGACCGGAAAAGCTATCAAAGGACCGGTTCATCTCTGTTTCCTCATGCAAGACATGACTACAATCAATAGCCTGCTCGCTGAGGTTGAAGTCAGACTTAAGAGCTGAAATCTCACCTAGTCTTTCTATGATCTTCTTTATCTTATGACCCATTCTTAAACGGAATGCAATCTTATTAGAACTTGAAAAGAAGTGTCGTACCTTTCTGCTGGTGCTTCCTTTAGTTCTCATCACCTGCCTTTGCAAAGTTTCGCACTGGATTTCGTCCAGCACGTCCTCTGCATCATACAAGACTTCTCTGAGCATATGGAGCCACAACCGAAGGCTGTCATTCTTTGACTGTTGCTTCTCAGCATTGGATAGCACCACGTTGATGGCTCTCAGTCTCTCTTCAAGACGTGCAAGGTCATCTTCAAGTCCCCATGCCAAACGAAATTCTTGAACAGCGAAAGAGCCTAACTTCCCTAAAAGGGATTTTGCAATCTCGGCTGCAAAAACTTCTTCCATATTCATGTCTGAGTGAGGGAAGAAGTGTTGCATTGGAAAAAAATGATTGATATAAGAGTGGGGTTCCGCTTTCTGAGTGGAGAGGAGAAGTCGTGGAGTCTTCTTGATCATAAAAGTAAGGGATGAAAAGTCAAAAAGAAGAAATTTACAAGTAGAGTTGCTAACAAGGAAGGACTCGTAATTTAGAATAATGCAATTGTAAGTTTATGATAACCAGAGGTAAATATTCTACGTAAAATACAACAATTCAATAATAAATAAAATATACTAAATTAGAAAATTAAGAAAAAAAACCATGAAATAAAAGTTGAAAGCAAATTCACGCAGCAGGCAACACATAGATTGTACTAAATAGTTGTTTGCTTGCGTTGTAAATTATGAAATGGCTACTAATTGGGATGCTATTTGTGTGGGGAAGTGAGACTTTTTTATTTTGGTGATGTGTGTGGAAAGGAAAATAAGCTATTAACCTCATGCATATAAAATTTGAATAAAATAGCTATAAACAAATTCAGAACAATCTTTTCATAAGCAACATATATAGCTAATATCTATTCAATTCAATGTGTGGGTGAGAAATATAATCAAATTATTTATAACATTCATAAAAGTCAATATAATATGAAATGAAACAATCGATCGGAGAATTCAAACCAAGAAAACTAATTAAAAAATAATTTTAATATTAGATGATGGTTGACTTGGGATGCTCTGTGTGTGGGGAAGTGAGACTTTTTTATTGAGTTTATATAATTGACTAATCAGCAGGCATCGTCCCTCCCGGCTCCCTCTAACGTGTTGACACTAGACAGGTTCAGCCTCCATGAAACACATAGGCCTGCGAGGGTCCCCTTGCTTTTAGACAAGTAAATGTACAGGCACCCATCTTTGACGACACTTACTGCTTTGAAAATATGCACTTTCCAGATTTAGGCGACCTTCAGTAATATACAACAATTCAATAATATATAAAATATACTAAATTAGAAAATTAAGAAAAATAACCGGATGTCAATACTTCGCCCAGGTCACTTTTTTTTAAAAAAAATTATTTTTTTTATTAATTTTATATTTTAATATTGAAGTGATTGAAAATTTAACTTTATAATTTTTTATTTTTATTTTGTCTTTCTATAAGGTTAGTGTGGTTTGTGGGTTTATCGAGGTAATTCAGGTTGTCCCAGTTTATAAATTTAATGAGTTTTTAATTGAACTTGAATTTTTTATAGTTTATTTTTTTCTCATATTGTTAAAACAACAATTTTAAAGAAAAATCATGTTATTAAACTTTATAAAATAAAACAATTAAAGAATATAGTGGAAACCACAATTCACCCATCGTGCGTTGCTTTCTTTTTTCTTTTTTAATTTTTATTATGATTTTTTTTCAAATCTATTTTTATTGGTTTCATCTTTAAAATTGAGATTGTTAAGAATTTAGTTTCGTAATTTGCTTCTTTTTATTTTTTATTATATGAGGTTAGCGTGGTTTACGGTTTGCCAAGGTAATTCAAGCTGCCTCGGTTTACGAGTTTGATGGATTGTCTTTTTTTTAATTGAATTTAACTTTTTTTATAGTCTATTTTTCTCATATAGTTAAAAAAATAGTTTTAGAGAAAAATCATGTTATTAAACCTTATAAAGTAACAAAAATTAAAGGGTGTAAGGAAACCATTATTCACCCACACACATTACACTATGAATGATAATAGTAACCCATAATGTGTTGCTTTCTTTCTTTTTTCTTTATCTTTTTGAATTTTTGTAATATTTTTTTTTCCAAATTTTTTTTTTGTCGATTTCATCTTTTAATATTGGAATGGTTGAGAATTTGACTTCATAATTTGTTTCTTTTTATTTTACCTTTCAATAAGATTAACATGATTTGCAGGTTTGCCAAGGTAACCCATGTTGCACCATAGTTTATGAGTTTTGTTGAGTGTCTTTTTTTTTAATTGAATTTGACTTTTTTAACGTCTAGTTTTTTCTCATATAGTTAAAAAAATAGTTTCAAAAAAAAGTTATGTTATTAAACTTTACAAATTTCATGGACCTATTCACAAGTTTGGCTGGTTGACTTGGTTTGTGGGTCTATCAAATTTGATCTTTTTAAATTTGTTTTTTTTTCCATCCTTAAATATTAGATTAACTAGGAATTCAATTTTATAGTTGGTTTTGTTTTGTATTTTATGAGGTTATCATAATCTCAAAACAATTCTCGTATTGGGTTAGTGTTTGATTTTGCAATAATTTATTTTTGTTGTTATGTACTTAAATAAAAAATAAATTAAAAAATATTATAATATCGGTGGAGTCTATAACCTAGTTCATAGGTTTGGTGCACTAGCCCAGCTTACTTTATACACAGGTTTGATAAGTTTATCCACTTATATGATATGTTTTTTTTTTGTTTTTGGTCTTTTATTTGTTTTTAATTTTTTTTTCTTTTTGATTTCATTATTTAATATCAAATTGGTTAGGAAATGGACTGCATTATTGATTTTTGTTTGATTTTAAAAGATAATTGTCTCAAATAAGTGTCTATTTTTAGGTTGGTGCTCAATTTTGTAAGTATCTATTTTTATCATATGATTAAATAAAAAAATATTAAAAGTTATTAAACCCAATAGAGTCCATAACCCAGGTCGGGAAGGCGAGGGGGTGATCCAATTTATCACCGTCTTAATATTTTTTTAAAAAAATTATCATCTTAATGGTTTTTTTAAAAGCTAAATTATATTTTTATCGATCATCAAGGTTGCATTTAAACTTATAAAATATATCAATTTAAATCGAGTTAGCTCTTATATGGTTTAATTAAAAACCAAAGAGTTGAGTCAGAAGGTTTTAAAATTAACCCATTTAGTTAGGTTTATAACACTATTAAAAAAAATTATCCATACTCTTAATATTTTATTTACATTTTAAAAGAAAATTGATATTGACTTACAGCAGAGTGCAGACCAATATACTAGTATTTGACCAAGTTGAGAAGCGTGGGAAAGAAGTAAAAGCACACGGGAGATGAAAGAAAATTTTTTTGTAGCTATTTGACTCGTAACAAATATTCTTTCTATCTTAAAAAAAATTGTATTCGCAGATTTTTACATGTTCTTATACATAAAAAATTTCAAAACAAAATTTAAAAATTTCATGTATACATCTAATTAAATAAATTAACAATTATTTATGTAACAAATTTTTTTTTTATCAACCCCAATCCCTACCCAACAAAATCAATAAGTCAAATTTGTGATCCGCGTAATGGACTCAATGTGGTTCAATAATTTTTTTATTTAAAATAAACACCTATAAAATTAGTAATCAACAAAATATCAAAGTTTATACCATCAAAATCTAGCAACTTTCTTCTTATCTTTCAAATTAGGGACCAAAAAATAAGAAAAATGAAGTTTGGGACCAAAATTGAATTTCATAAATTGTTAGGGACTAAAAGTTTATAATTTAAAAAGTTAGAAGACTAAAGTGTACTTTTAGCCCAAAGTTTAAAAAACCTATCTCTTTTTGCTGTATTTTTTATTTTAGTCTCCTATCTTTGAATCTTGCCCTTCCTTAATAAATTTACTTTAATTGGCCATTAATTTGGCATATAAGGGTAATAATAAAAAAAATAAGAAGAGAGACAAAAAAAAATCATTGTGCAGTAATTTGTTCCTTGATGAAAAATGGCATGAGAAACAATATTTTCCCTATGCCTTTAGAGTATTTCTTAATATGCCAATGATCCTTGAGTTTCTTTAGTAAGTTAAATGTCACAACCTAATTTTCATGCCCAAGACCGGTAACGTTAACATAGCACCTCAAGGTGACCCACCTACACTAAGTCTCAAAACTTATATATTTGATATCATAAAAATCATAAAATAGCGTAACATAAAATAAAATATATAAAATTAAGGAATTCAATAAATAAATAAAAATCCGACTCTTTCATAAATAACCCAAAACATAATTTAAAATCATTATGTGAAATATCTGTAAATAACTAATAAAGAATATATTATTGGCATCGAGAAAAAAACGATGCATACCAACTCAAAGAAGCAAGAAGAACACATTTGATATCATAAATATCATAAAATAGCACAATATAAAACAAAATATCCAAAACTGAGGAATGAATTTAATATATAAATAAAAATCTAATTCTTTTATAAATAATCCAAAACAAATTCAAAACATAATTTAAAATCATTATGTGAAGTATCTATGAATAGTAAATAAAGAATAAATTATTGGTCTCAAGGAACAAATGAGGCATACCGACTCAAAGAAGTAGGAAGAACACAACCAAAAGATCTTGCTACTAAAACTGAACTAAATACCTGGAAAAAAAATGAATGGAGGGGTGAGTCCAAACACTCGGTGAGAGGTAATAACTATAATACATACTAATATACTGTTATATAATAATATAAATTATATCTTCAGACCTCACATAACAACTTAAGCTATTGGCACTGAGTTGATTCTTTGACATGATATCAAAGCCTTGATGACCAAGCGGTCACGAGTTTGAATCTCGTCATCCCTATTTATTTGATAAAAAATCAAGCACAAGGTAGTGTGAACCCATGCAAGTTTCAAGTTTAAAGGGCTTTTATTTGAGGGGGTGTTCTAGAAAATAATATAAATCATATCTTTGGACCTCACCTAACAACTTAAGCTATTGAGTTGAGTTGGTTCTTTGACATATACATTTTAAGATAAGTGAATACGATTACATAAATCAAGCACAGAAGAAAACATGTATATCAAATGTATCATATCAAATGGTGTACAAAAGAAGTATACATGTTAAAATTACATATCACATTGCTAACATCCTGCTTGATATATATGTGTGTGTGTGGGGGGGGGGTTAATCCGCATAGTATTGACACCCTACTCGCCAGCTAGGAAACAAAATATCATGTGCACATAGGCTAACTACTCTCCGTTAGCACGAAGTAACTAACTACCCTCTATTAGTCTGAAGTTTATGAATAAAGGATATATGGACCATGTTCAAATCAAACAAGCATATGATGAGTATTTGAGAAGAAAACCGAATAATAATAACAATAACTAATATATGTGTGTGTGTGTCTATATATATATTATCTCACTCACAGAAATAAAAGAAAGCAAATGAAAACGAAGCAATTGACTCATTGAGGATCAACTAGAGCTATATCAATTGAACCTATATGAAGAAATACAATATTAATTCAATAACTGCTCGAAACTGAATTTTATATACAAAACGAACTGAACATGACAAAAAAATACCCTAATACTCCTTAAACAGTTGACCGATACAAACTAACCGGTTGACCAACATAAGTCAGTCCACAGATAATAGGGGAAGCGGTCAACAACACCAAAAAAGGACAACCAGTCGACCTACCAAACACAGCTCAACCGGTCGACCGCACCTCCTTAATAGATCGACCAACTAAACAAAACAGACTTCTCCTGCTACTGTTTTCCCAATTGGTAAAACACCCACACCTTAAACGGCTGATCGTTATGCATGTTCAACAACCGGTCAACTTGTTCACTTAAACCGGTCAACAGCTTGATTAGGAAACCTAGAATTTCGACTTGCAGTCTCAATCCAATTCTGTCAAGACTCAACAACATGCCCAGCAACATCAAAACATTATTTAACGATTTTAAATGCCCAAAAACATATTTCTAACATCTTAAACCCAATATCCATATTTAATTCCATCATAATCATAAAAAATCATCAAATTCCTCAATTCAACTTACAAGCCCTAGCATGCCGTCTACTATTCATAATCTGAAATTAAAGACAAAGTTTAGAATGATCTTACCTTTTTATCCAGAGTAGAGGAAACTTGAGAGATGTCAGTGTGTTTTGATGTTTTGTCAAGACTACTAACATTGTGTGATGTTTTGTCAAGACTACTAACATTGTGTGAAAAACTTCATAATTCTCATGATTATGCGGAATGAGGCCATGCTAAAATTATATTGAAATGTTTTTCTTTTGATTTTAACTACAAATCATACTTTCACTAAATTCTGGATAATTCACGTAGTTCTGCTCAATCGTCTATCACATGTCTAGATTAGCTTTTTTCAATCTGAAACTTACCCTGATTACTTTAAATAATAGTTTCCACCAACCAACAACATGATATATAGATCCCACAAAGTGTACAAGTCCTCTGCAAGCTGCATGAGATAGAAAAGGAAGGAGGAGGAACTGGGTATTCCTTAAAATCCACAAGTAGAAATTGAAACATCAGTCTATTGTCTTGTCTAATTGAGAAGAAAGGGAAGCAAACAAGTAAGTCCAATACCTTGTCTAATTCTTTGCTATTTGTTTAATTCAATATTATCATGTAACTCCAGTACAGATACAATAAGCTTACATCCATCCTCAAAATTGCTAAAACAATCACCTGGTTTCGTTTAATATTCTAGCTATAAAATCCAGTATGATGAAACCAGGTTTGAGTAAATATATTACAATGGAAGAGCACCATATACAGCTCCAAATTCTATATAACAATTTCTACCACTATGGTATCAAAACTAAATACTGTTTGTTTTTATGTTTTAAAAGTGTTATTAAAAAATTTTAAAATTTTTTTAGTTGTTGCTTTATTTCAAATTATTTTTGTGTTTTTAAATTGTTATAATGTGCTGATATTAAAAATAAATTTTAAAATATAAAAATAATATTATTTTAATTTATTTTCATGTGAAAAATATTTTAAAACATAACAACTAATATTATTATACCATTCATGCTCCTTGAACTACAATTACCAAACAGATATCCCATTTGATTCAAAGGTTTCAGCTCAGCTCAGATATGCTTTTGCCAAGTAAAACCCAATCTTACAATAAGAAAATATTTATGACTCTTTTTAGAAATCAATTTCTTATGCATTTTTTTCTATTTTTTTTAATTTTTTAAAATATTTTTTTTATTGACAGAATAACACTGTTGCATTTAAGTTTTGTTTTTTTAATTCAAAATGACAACGTTTTGATGTACAACAAAATTTCTTTTTAAAGGTTCCTTAAATTTGGTGTCTTTTCAAGTTTGGTTCTTGAATTTTTAATTTTTAATTTTTGGCTGATTTCAACCCCTTTTTCTTTATTTTTTCTCAACTTCATCTTGATTGCATTACATATAGTCCTTAAATATTGATGTCTTTTTCAAATTGGCTCTTAGCTTTTCAATTTTTAATTATTTAACGAATTTCAACCTCTCCACTGATTGTAATTTCTCTTTTTTTTTCTTGTTTTATTTTTGAAATATTTGTTAATTGAAATATTTTCTTCTCGTTGAAATATATTTTTTAGATATTTAAGAAGGGTTAAAAATCGTGCATAAATAAAGAAGATTTGGAAAGTGGATGTGAAGAGGTGAATTTATCAAGGAAAGAGTAGGAGGTGGTTGTGGTGGTCTAGACTCTAGAGAGTGAAGGCGGCGATGTCAATGGTTGCAGTTAGGAGTAAGCGGTGGTATTTGTTCTTTTTCAGGGGTGGTGTCAGTCCGCCGCTTATTTTGGCGGCAAAGTAAGCGGTGGTATTGTGTGTGAGAAAAAAAAAAGAGTAGCGGTGAGAGTTTCTACAGCTTTTGTTGGGATAATGGATTCATGGACTTTTAAGAGTCTTAATAGGCTATGGGCCTAGTAGTTTTTGGGCAATAGAAAAAAAAAAAGTTATGCTAAATAAATATTTAGGTTTTCAAAAGCCTAAAGGCTCCTTCTCCTCCCAATGTCCAGAGAACTTCGATGGTTTAGAATTAGAAATTTATATGTTAAGCATAATTAATTAGAAGATCACACACAGTACTAGCTAGGAGTCGCAATACCGTTAACCACCCACTGTCAAAGGATTCCGGTGCCTTCCCAGCCATGATTTGCTTAAAAGATTTGGAGCAAGGGAAAGCGATCAAATAGTAGTGAAGTGAGGCATGTGTGAATGATACGGCTGAATTCTATGGATGTAAATTTAAAAGGTTGAGGGATGGATACAGAAATAGTAAAATGAAAAGGACTAGATTGTGAAAAAACGTAGAAAAGATTGAGGGAATGAAGGTATCATATATGTTCATAGAAATGAAATGTGCAGATGGGAGGAACCATTGGAGGAGTATGATTGATTTTGAGCAAATATAGAAAATATAAGGGCCAGTTGAAACGAAACGAGGATTGATGCTTTGTACATAGCAGCACCCTAACCCTAACCCTAACATTTTAATTGTGTCGGGGAGAGGAATAAAATCATGGACAAAATCAAACTTCAGTTGACATTCAATCACAACCTGATTAGATACAGATTTAATGATGTTTTTAAACTCTCAGTAGCAAAAACAGCATGCATGTTTAGTTTTGCATTATAGACATGGCTAACTCAATGACTGAAAATTTCAAGAAGAACAATTGATTTAAGAATGACAAATCAGAAAAAAAATGAGAAAAAGTTACTGGAGGAAGCGATTGTCTGCATAAGCTTTCAAAGAACTGAGTTCAATAGGTGCAGGGAGGAGAGCGATTTGCAAGAGTGTTGCTTGCCTCAGGTAGAGTAGATAAATATAACAGAGATCTAAAACCCTATTTTATGACAAAATGTTGAGTTTTAAGTTTACTTTGGCATTAGGAATCCCATCAAACTTGAGTCCTCCCTTCTCTCTTGGTTTGCAAGGATAAGTTCTGTTAATTGTCCGAATTATAATGAAGATGTTACTTCGATGGGAGATTAATTTGAGAATTATTTTAATAATATGTACACAGAAATATAAGAAACAGAAATACATCAAGTCATCTATCACAAGCATCCATGAAGTTTCTAAAACTATAAAATTTTCTAACATTATAAAGAAGGTATGGGAAGGGGATGTTTCACATTCATCAGAGAACATCATAGAGATTCTCCTAATGCAATCGTCGACTTTATTGGAAGAATCAAATCACTGAAATATCATAGGCTCAGCATAAGAAGCAAGATAGATCCAACATATCTAATATAAAACTGTATGGCAAAAAGTTTACTTTTCCGAAGCGAAATAAAAACAGATACAGGAAAGACAGAGGAAGAGTCCCGGCATTCAGTCACATGCAGCTATAATATTGGAAGGTAAGCAAAGATTCAACAACATAAATACAGAAAATTTGAAACAAGTTATGAAAGGATCGATAGCCTAAATGCATTGCATCATCAACAGTTCAAAACTCTCTTAAACTACCTAATTTAATTCACAAAAATCATCTAGTTGCTATAACAAAACCCAGACAACAACAATAATAAGTTGACCAACCAACCTTGACTGCTACTGCCTTGTGATCATCTTTCAACAACAACAATAATAATAAGTTGACCAACCAACCTTGACTGCTACTGCCTTGTGATCATCTTTCAACAACATCTCAGAAAACAAAAACAAAGAAAATGTAGAACCGAAACATAAATCTCCGTTAAACATCAACCCAAATTACTTTCGAGAACTTATTTTACATCGTTGAAACTACTAGGAACTGCCTACATTATACCTAACCCAAAAAATTAGCCTACGAAACAGACATAAATTCTTCAAAATCGAAAATAAACAAACGTGCACAAGCAAATAAAAAAAAAATTGCCTAGCTTTCACATAAAATCCTCCATTTTCTACATGATTTCAATACCCTCTTTTCCGATTTAATTAATTAGATTCACTCAAAATCAAAACTTTAATTTATTCACTAAATCACAAATTAACACATAAATTAAAAATAGTAATAATAATATAATTAACTTCATAAAATTAACAATATTTTAAATAAGATAAGTTGAATAAAATAAAGAGACAAGCCAATAATTCAGAACAACCAAATGTTTATCAATTTATTGATGACAAATCATCACACACAGCTAGCCAAGGAAATTACACATAGCAGACACTCCGAGCCTTAGGCTGATCTTCGTAAGTGACAAATGGTTGAAGAAGATCTCAGCCGACAGGACCCTCACAGTAGTAAACCTGAAGAAATTAGACAAAAATAGAATTTAATAATAATGTATTAAGTTCAAAGAAATTTAAATTGCTGGATGAATTAGTTAACTTTGCATTTTATCACGACATACCTTGTCTTGTTCTTTTGCTCTCTAGTTAAATCTGATGGAGTTCCACTTGAACCTTCCCCTCCAAAACACAAGAGGTTTTGTCAAATAAACATTGCATTTTCTTTTCGGGGAAAAGAATTTAAAAGAAAAACAAGGAATTGAAGAATAGATAAAAAATTTGAAACTAAATTATCACATATAGCAAGCCAAGAAAATTACACAAAGCAGACACTCCGAGCCTTAAGCTGATCTTAGCCGACAGTAGTAAACCTGAAGAATTTAGACAAACATGGAATTTAATAATGATGTATTAAGTTCAAAGAAATTTAAATTGCTGAATGAATTAGTTAACTTTGCATTTTATCATGACATGCCTTGTCTTGTTATTTATGATAAAAATGTGAAACTAAATATGATATATTTAAATACCTAATCAGATGTTTCTTCACCATTGTCATCACCGTCAATCTCGATTTTAGAGATATGTTTGATCTTGGGCCAATCTTCTCCTGTTCCCCTTCGGCATCTTTTGCTCAAACTTGGACAACGAGTGATCTCAAGATTTTGAAGTTTATTTAAATTGCCGATGCAATCTGGCATTTCTCTAATGTTTGGATTGCAAGGATTCTGCAGATCCTTGAAGAAGCTGTTCTGGTAAAGCAAGAGTTGCTGGTAAGTATTCAAATATTACAATACGAAGGGAAAGGGAAAGATGTTGAATTTTTTTCTCTCTCTTTTTTTATTCTCATCAAATCAAGCTTTCCAGAATCACGAATACAAAATTCTTCTAGAATAGTTAGGCATTTTATGCTTCGTGGCAGAGAAATCAAGCTATCACATCCACCAATAACCAATATTCGAAGACTTCTAAGACCTTGCATATCTTCACACAAATTTTCTAGATTTTCACACTGAACAATGAATAAAGTTTGAAGACGCTCCAAACACCCAATCCCTCCTTCTAGCAACCGCTTCTGCTGAGTAAATAGAAATAAAAATCTAAGGCTGATCATGTGCCTCACATCTTTGGGCAGCTCTTCTAATCCTTCACCTGTAACCAGAGCTTGCAAGTTTTGCAATTTGAAAATAGATTTTGGGAGTCTTTTTATTTTTGCGTTGGTCCCAAAATTGAGATATCTCAAATGTTTCAAGCGCCAATCCTCTCCGGAAAAGCCTCAAATTCAGAATCATTCATTAATTCCAAAAATCGCAAATGCTTAAATTCTGACAAATATTTCTTAAAATCTGTTTTGCATGTAGGCCCCACTACACTATCTGCAAAGACTATTGACCGCACATGATGGAAGTTGTTCGGGAACTTGGGGAGAGTTTTATGAAAAAATGAATCAGAGTCGAGAACTGTCAAATGACGGGTCGTTTTGGAAATTTGGTGGTTTCGGGAGCTTATGATTAAAAACTCATTTTGAGCCAATGATGATGCAAGATCATGCATCTTAAAGGAAGCTCCAAACCACCCATGCAAATAATCTTGGAAGAAACATCTTGAGATCAACTCGCGCACACAACGCAAGCCAACATCTTCCAGTTTCTCATTTGGATTTGATGATTGAAGAATGAGCCCCTGTGCCATCCAAAATTGCACCAATTCGAGATCTGCGAATTGGATATCTTTTGGAAAAACCGAACAATAAAGAAAGCATCTTTTCAAGTGAGTCGGCAGTCTTTGATAGCTTATTTTCAAGGCAGGTAAAATACCATCTCCCTCTTCTTCCCACTTCTCACTGTCTCTCACCGATTCCCACTCTGTTTCATCAGTCTTACCATACAGTTGAGTCCCCAAGTTAATCACTGCCAGAGGAACCTGCTTGCATTTCGCCACTATTTCTTTCCCAATTCCAACCAAATTTGGATACAACTCCATTTGCCCTTCCTTGAATGCACACTTGTAAAACAACGACAGACAGTCCTCTTGACCAAGAAGACTTAGGCTGTACGCAGGAACAGTACCCATAATCTCAGCAACACGTTTAATACGGGTAGTTACTATAATCTTACTTCCATCAGCACCTTTTGATAACAAAGGCTTCAACAACAACCATTTTTGAGCATCTTCATTCCAAACATCATCCATAAGAAGCAAGTATTTCCTACCCTTCAAAATTTCTTCAAGTTTTTTTTAAGTTCACCCTCATCCAAATCCGCACATCTTTCCCCAGCTGCAGATTTAATAATCTTTTGTATCACATGTTTCAAGGAAAAATCATCTGAAACACATTCCTCCATCTTCAGTTCAAAATGACTTTTTACATTTTTAACATCACACACCGATTTAGCAAGAGATGTCTTCCCCAAGCCTCCCATTCCTACTATGGGAAGGACAAAGGGATGTGCATCACCAACCTTAGAAGGTGCTGCTAAAAGGTTGATGATGCGCAGTGGCGGAGCCAGAGTTTTTTAAATGAGGGAGCAAATTATTAACAAATATTATATTATATAGACATGCATTAGAAATCAATTCAAACATATATAGAAAAAGGTTGATAAGGACCTTTTTGTAGATAAGCTCTTCGGATTGTATCCTTATCATTTACATGGCACTCATAAATTGGTCTTCTTAAGTCCGGGTCAACAAGGAGAGTGTCGGGTTGATTTCAATATGACTTTTCTTTAAACTTAATTGAGTTACATGACTTGAAGCTTTGATTGACTCTTTATCCTCAATATATTTATGCTTGAAATATTTGTCTAGTGACATGCTAATTTAATATGAACATGCTGGATTTTTTATCATTAGTGTCAACATAATAATTAACACAACTACACAATAATTCACTGTCAAACAAAAGTCAGTTGAGTTGCACAATAATTCTAAATCTTTCATATAAAATTAATAGCAAAATATACGTCAATTCATCAAAATCAAAACCTATTTCAATTCATATCTATATGCATATAATAAGTATGTTGATTAGATTATACTTAATCATTTCTAAACATTTAATTAAGGAACAATGCCTAGTGTATGTGTAAGAGGAACAATGCTTGAAAAACATGTTTTTTACTTGATATTTTACTTACAAACAAATCATATGAAAATATTAAATTTTAATAAACTACTCTGTTAATGCAAGAGATGTCAAGAATAGTGGTTTTGCATGAATATTAATTTATTTCTTTATAATAAGAAAAGAAACATTTAATTGATTAAATTAACAAATTTAAACATTTATTTTGAACATATTTATAACAAAACTCCTAAATTATCATAAATTCTAATATTTTTAATAACTAATTATAAAAAAAATAAAACTAAAATTAGACAATAAAATAAATAGAAAAGATAAATTTTTTTTACCTAAAGTATAAAGTAAAAGGCAAAAAAAATTTATCGATAAGAAATTTACATTCAGGAGACAACGAGAGGAAAGAACGGCACCCGAAAAAAAACCGTCTTTGTTTTGTTAGACAGGAGAAACAAAAGGGAGTAGGGGAAAAGTTGGGGAGCTGTAATTATATATATATATATATATATATATATATATATATATATATATATATATATATTAAATTGTATTAACATATAAGTCAAGTTAGTCAACAATAATAAAAGTTAAAAACTTTCCTTACCTGTAGGCTGCAGCAATAATTCACTCTCACTAATATATTAATATTTTTTTTTTAAAATTGAGGGGGCAATTGCCCCCTTTTGACCCAGTGTGGCTCCGCCACTGATGATGCGTTCTTTGTCTTCATCTCTTCCGATAAGACCGGAAAAGCTCTCAAAGGATCGGTTCATCTCTGTTTCCGCTTGCAAGACATGACTACAATCAATAGCCTGCTCGCTGAGGTTGAACTCAGACTTAAGAGCTGAAATCTCACCTAGTCTTTCTATGATCTTCTTTATCTTATGACCCATTTTTGAACGGAATGGAATCATATTAGAACTTGTAAAGAAGTGTTCTACCTTTCTGCCGGTGCTCCCTGTTGTTGTCACCACCTCTCTCCGCAAAGTTTCGCACTCGATTTCGTCCAGCACGTCCTCTGCATCATACAAGATTTCTCTGAGCATATGGAGCCAGAGCCGAATCCTGTCATTCTTTGATTGTTGCTTCTCAGCATCGGACAGCACCACGTTGATGGCTTTCAATCTCTCTTCAAGAGTGCAAGGTCATCTTCAAGTCCCCATGCCAAACGAAGTTCTTGAACAGCAAAAGAGCCCAACTTCCCTAAAAGGGATTTTGCAATATCGGCTGCAAAAGCTTCTGCCATTTTCATTTTGAGTGAGGGGAGGAGTGTTTGATAGGGAAAAAATGATTGAGATAAGAGTAGAGTTCCGCTTTCTGAGTGGAGAGGAGAAGTCGTTGAGTCTTCTTAATTAAAATGTACAATGGCTCCATGGATTGCTTGTTTAAGAGGTTGTTCTCTTTCTTTTCTTTTCTTCATTATATTAGCGATCGATTTAATCCTTAATTGTTTTTGAGTAGTTGACCAAGAAGCTATAATCCCACCCTACTTACGTGTTATCTACTTAATCTTAATTTATGTACCCAATTGTGAAGTTGAGGAGGGAAAATAATATATAATAAATTAAATACATTATTAACTTATTTGATACATTATATTCGATATCAATTGAAATTGTTAATATCATGGCCGCCCACAGTTTCCACATTTCACACCGAGGAATCACTAAAATGCAAAATCAACATTCCCAGTAATTCTCAAGCCGAAAGTTTCACAAAACCGCGGAATGCTATAATATTTTTTTATATTAATTTTTTGAATTTTTTATTGTGATTTTTTAAAATTTATTTTTGTTAATTTTATCTTTTAAAATTAAAATTTTAAAAAATTAGGTCTGTAATTTGCTAACCTGAAGAGTGGAGTCCAGATTCTAGTTTTCAATTGTATCTTTCATCTTCATCCATCTGTAGAGTGCTTTCTGAGTCAAAGACGGACAAGACGACAAAAGGCAAGAGTGAAAGACCTACAGATCATCAAATTCAAGCTGGTCCATTCGTTTGGTCTCTTCTTTTATTCTATCCCACTTGAAGATTATCATTAATCAGGTGTTATTAAAAAAGGCTAAACATAGACTTCAAAACAGAGCTCACAACACCTCCTCTGCAAGCTGCATGAGATAGAAAACCAGGTTTGAGTAAATATATTACAAATGGAAGAGCTCCAAATTCTATATGAGTAAATCAAGTTTAAAATCAAGTTTAAAATCTTTTTCTTTAACAATAAACCTTTTAGGTTGTTTCATAAATACCTCTCTGTCAAAATCACCATTTAAAAAAACTATTTTTCCATAAATTTGATGTATTTCTAACTTGTTAATAATTATAATAACTATTAATGTACATATAAAAGTTATTATTAATATAGATAAGTATGTAGCAAAATAATTTTTTTTCTTTTCGTTGATTAAAACTTTTGATAATAAATCTTGCTTTGTATTTTTGGATGGTTCTATTAGATTTCAGTTTTTATTTTTAATCGGGATGTCCAAATTAATTTACATACACCTCAATTAAATTCTCGAGCTTTTATACCCGTATCCACAGAAATTTCCCACAAGAACATGGTAAATCACTGGTTTATACAGGGCATGGCCCCAAGAAAATGTAGTCAGGAAATGGTAATGAAACACATGGACCTGCGAGGGTCCCTTTGCTTTTATACAAGTAAATGTACACAGTCACCCATTATTACAAAGAAAAACTAAATGACATAGGAAAAGTATTGCACTGTTACAATGTTTTTTTACATTGGTTTTTTTTATATATGGTTTTTTTTATATATTTTTGTTTTTTTGTTATGATTTTTTTAAAATTATTTTTACTAATTTTATTTTTTAATATTGAAATGGTTGAAAATTTAGTTTTGTAATTTTTTTTCCTTTTATTTTTTCTATCTATGAAGTTAGCATGGTTTGTTGGTTTATTGAGATAGCAAAGATTGTCTCAGTTTATATATTTGGTGGGTTTTTAATTGAACTTGATTTTTTTATTCTATTTTTTCTCATATTGTAAAAAAAATAATTCTAGAGAAAAACTATGTTATTAAACTTTATGAAATAACAAAAATTAAATGATATGAGGGAAAACACTGTTCTCCCAATTGCACTATGAATTACAATAGTAATCCACAATGTTTTACTTTTTTTTGTGTGTGTTTTTTTAAATTTTTGTTATGATTTTTTTTTCAAATCTATTTTTGTTGATTTCATCTTTTAAATTAACATTATAAAGAATTTAGCTTCGTAATTTGCTTCTTTTTATTTTTTTATATGAGATTAATGTGGTTTGCGGGGTTGTTAAAGTAAATTAGGTTGCTCTGGTTTACAAGTTTGGTGAGTTGTCTTTTTTTTAATTGAATTTAACTTTTTTTATAGTCTATTTTTTTCTCGTATGGTTAAAAAATAGTCTTAGAGAAAAATCATGTTATTAAATTTTATAAAGTAACAAAAATTAAAGGGTGTGAGGAAACCATTGTTCACCCACACGCATTGCATTGTGAATGACAATAGTAACCTACGGTGTTTTGCTTTCTTTCTTTTTTCTTTATGTTTTTGAATTTGTGTCATGATTGTTTTTTCAAATTTATTTTTGTCGATTTTATCTTTTAATATTGAGATGGTTAAGAATTTGACTTCATAATTTGTTTCCTTTTATTTTACCTTTTTATAAGGTTAGCATAGTTTGCGGGTTTGCTAGGGTAACCCTAGTTGCCTTGATTTACAAGTTTAGTATAGTGTCTTTTTTTTAATTGAACTTAAATTTTTTTATCGTCTATTTTCTTCTCATATAGTTAAAAAAAAAGTTTCAGAAAAAAGTTATATTATTAAATTTTATAAAGTCCGTGGGTCTATTCACAAATTTGGTTGATTGACTTGATCGCGGGTCTAGCAAGTTTAAATTTTTTAAATTAGTTTTTTTTTCCATCCTTAGATGCTAAATTAATTGGGAATTTAGTTTCTTAATTGGTTTCGTTTTGCCTTTTATGAGGTTATCGTAATCTAAAAAACATCTCAGTATTGGGATTGTGTTTGATTTTATAATCATTTATTTTTGTTATTTGTATAGTTAAATAAAAAATAGATTATAATTTTTTTTTATAATCATAGTGGAGTCCATAACTCAATTCACAGGTTTGACATATTAGCTCGGCTTACCTGATTCATAGGTTTGACAAATTTACCCACCAATATGATATTTTTGTTTTGTTTTTGGTCTTTTAATTTGTTTCTTCTCAATTTTATTTTTTAATATTAGATTGGTTGAGAAATAGACTGCATTATTGATTTTTGTTTGCTTTCTAAAGATAATTATTTTAAATAACCATCTGTTTTCTAATATGTGTATGAATTATTGTCTTTGGCATGTACCCTTATCTTTGACCATTGAAATGTATTTTAATTTTAAAAGTTCTTTTTGGTGGAATTTACGTGTTTTATGCAAAGACCAAACAGTTGATTTTTAGTCAATTATTGCCTACAACTCAATTTCTTATTATGAGTGCATTACAGCTGCGCAGCGGAGTAATAACTTGTTTATTTTTGTATTTTATATGTATGTTTTAGATATTTTAATTTTTTTAAATTTATTTTACTTTAAATTAAACTAGTCCTAAAAGAAAAAAACAAAGAAAAAAAAATTATCCTTTACTTTGCGGTGATTTGAAGGAACGAATGTATGATGGTCATCAAATCTTTTATTTTGGAAAAAAATCTTTTTAAGAATCTATCGTTTACTTAGAACTTCCTAAGCAGTAAGCACAATAGCATAAACAACCATTGTAGAAAAGCAAGTGATGTGTCTCTCATACTCTGAGAGGCATCTGATCAAAGATGATCATGACCTATCCTATCTTATGTACTTTCTCAAGAGTTTTCAATCATGATAGTGATGATGCTAATTAATTTTATTTAGGT
>Ga0325404_1001229_pt1 | contig 27140 bp, 15 predicted proteins | sample PopdelMetagenome_18_FD_205664 | JGI IMG/M metagenome (GOLD analysis project Ga0325404, IMG submission 205664) | Populus deltoides microbial communities from Bellville, Georgia, United States - Xylem-Control-R1 | ecosystem: Host-associated > Plants > Phyllosphere > Stem > Wood/Secondary xylem...
AAAAAAAAGGGATAAATTTTTGGTTTGGAGAAAACAAAAAACTTTGAAACGTACGTGTCATAGATTTTTCTTGCTGGAATTGGAAGCACATGGCTGAGCAATGATACTCCTCACACACCCATTACAGAGCCTGCGGAAACAAATTATATTAAACACCACCAGCTTGTTGAGGCCCAATATATCAAAAAGTCCTTATCTCCACGCCTTTCAAATCTCAATCAAAACCAGAGCATTTATGCAATGATAGCCATTGCAAACCACACGATATGGAGAGTCCAAAGCAATGCACTCATCATCATTATCTTCATGGCCCCTTTCAAAACCCTAATTTTGGACTATTTTGGATGACAAATGGACTGTAAGGTGGCATTTGGTATGAAGGTAAGAAAAAAAAAGAGTGAATTGTTACAGAAATAATTATTTCAAGAGCAAGAACCAAGTTTAAAGGGTATACAAATTGATGTTCAAGAATGTTTGGTGTATTATAAATTAAAGGGTTAAATGTTAATGAAAATAAAACGAAAATAATTTAATTATTAGTAATGATTGATGATAAAAAAAAAAATTTAATTGTCTTGTATTTAAAGGAAAAGAAAAGTGATCAGAAAGACAAAAAAAAATATAATACTTGGTGCATGGTGGGTAAAATTTACCATTCAAAGCCATTAATTTGAGGTGTAATGTCTCTCCTAATTAATCCTCCCCAGAAAACTTGTTTAACTTATATAAGGATAAAATTAACCCCTATTGTCTAACATAGTTTTTAGTTACTATCATGGGACAAAAAGAACAAAAATAGTTTAGATAAAAATATATTTGATTAAAAAAATAGAGATATAAAAATAAATTTATCACCAAGATAATTTTGAAGTAAATCTTTGTACTTTCAAAACATAAGGTATGAAAACATGTTTTCAGAAATAATATTTTTTATTTTTTTTATTTTTTAAATATTCTTGTAAAAAACTCTCAATTTCAAAAGTGTTTAACCAAGACATGTAAAGATAAAAATAGTTATTATTATAGTTTTAAAACTCAACTCGGGAGTCGATCTTGGGCAAAGCTCGGGTCACTAGTCGAGGCCCAAGTCACGGGTTGGGTTTACCTTAGTCAGTGTAATGGTAAAAGCAGCTATCATCGTAGTTTTAAAACTCGATTTAAGCCTGGGTCACCTGTCAAGAGAGTCGACCCAGAGCAAGGTCCGGTGTCAAAAGCGTTAATATAAAAAAGGTGGTTATTATCATAGTTATAAAACTCGATTTAGAGGTCCACCTGGGTCATGGATTAAAAGGATTGACTTGAGTCAATGTAAGGATAAAAATTATTATTAACATAATTTTAAAACTTGACTCGGGGGTCGACCGGGGCAATGCCAAGGTTATAGATCAAGAGGGTTAACATGGGTTGACCCAAATCAACTTATGGGTAAAAGTAGTTAATATCATAGTTTTAACACCCAACTTGGGAGTCAAGTTGAAACAAGGTTCAGATCACATGTCGGGAGGGTCACCCCGGCTGACCAAAAAAAATAAAAATAATCAAAGCAACCTTGTTTTGATAAAAAAAAAAAAAAGTTTCAAAAAAGCCAAGGGTTTTCTTACCCATGTTTTATCCCGGATTGAACTGGGTTTTTAACTGAGTCAGGTCAAGTCAATCCTTCTTCTATTTTTTTTAACTCAGACTAATCCAAGCTCGGTTGATGGATTTGCATTATGAGCAATAGCCACCATTATTTTGCACCATGGATTTGCATATTGATTCCTTTCTTCTTCTTTTTTCAGTCCTTTTAACATTGCATTTATTTGGGATTAATCTTGATGATTTGTTTTCTATGTTTGTGCATGTGGATTGCGTGGTCGGATAAATATCTTATCGCTCGGTTGATGTTTAATTTTGCAAAATAAAATTAGAGCTTCAGGAACTGAATTTGAGCCTTCCAAAAATATCTGGTCCCTTTTTTTTTTGCTAATATCAAGGACTAATTTGCAAAGTCAGTGGAAGAGTTTATGTTTTTTTTCAGTCAATCAACTTTTTTTAAGAAATAATCCATTCACATTTATTTTTTTTAATTTGACTTTTGATTTTTTTTTGCTTGGAATTGGAAGTTTTGCAATGTCGAGGAAAAATTTTGAGACTTGGTTGAAGCTCGGTTTTGCAAATAAAGCAAAAATTTGCTAACTTAGAACAATTAATTGTTAAGGGACCAAAATTAAAATTAAAACAAAAATGGGAATAGGGGTAAATGGCCAGGACAAATAGACTTACGCGTGTAACTTGCACGCTAGCTTTTAGGAAGCATCTGCCGAGTTTAGGCGGCACATGAGGTGTTACTCTGCTGTGAAACATTGGCTTCCCTAATGACTTTAGAATCATCTCACTGCAAGCTTCCTAGTGATCAAGATTGTGTCAAGGGAGGTGCGATTGTTGGGCTTTGATGATCTTTTTTTCTTCTCCTTCTTTTTTTTCTCTCTCTTCGAGGAAAAATGATTTTTTTAATTTTTGCCCTTAAATATTGAGTTTTTTTTATATAATTGTGCTTCATAATTTTATTTAATTTGCTTTCTCCATATTTATCCTAGGCTCACAACCAGGTTATAGATTTGACATGCTAACTTAAGTTGATTTAGGTTGATTTTTTCTTACTTTTTTTTCAACATTTGATTTGTTAAGAATTAAATTTTATTTTTTTATTTTACTTTGTATAGGATTTTCAAGTTATTATTCGTTATGGAATAATATCATGGAGTCCTTCTAAGAACATTGGGAGGATAAGAAAAAATATATATAATTGACAACCATAATTAACCTTGAAAATAAATAAAATAAAACTTTATATTTTAGTCTTTAATGAGTATTCATAACTCCTCTTACTACGATTAATCATTTTATATATTTTTCAATTATTTTATTAAACTCGAACATTATTTTGACATTTCTCAATTAAAAAACACTATAATACTGAAAAACACATCCATGATACTAGCTTTGTTTTTTATATCAAAAATGAACTTAGAATTTTACTAGCCGGTACCCATTAATAACCTGCTACGGGACAAGGCCAGAACAATCCTCCATCCCTAGTCAAATCACATCCCAGAAAGATTTGTACTTACTATATCTATTATAATAAATTAGGTCATCACAAATGACTTTTTGTTTATTTGATTTGACATATACATTTTGGTGTGATCATTTCATAATGATTTGAGGAGAGGCACATTCGTTGCTCCCTCCATACGCAATGATCATTGGAATGTGAAGATGAGCTCTTAATGATGAGTGATTCTGCATCTTATTAAATTGTACGCAGTGTCCATGATTGGCTCCCCCCCCGATTCATGCATTTTTTGATACATCACATGGAAGAACTCTTGGACTATATGCGATTTCCATAAATTAACGCCATTAAAATACTTTGATTGAAGAATAATAGTTAACATGGGATCTGAGAGAACATGCTGACCATTTATATTTTTTTTCCCATTTTCTTATTGATGTATTCTTCTATTATCCATCTTGTCGTTTGAATTCAGTGTCTAGTTTTTGGACGTGGCTATTTGACAGAATAAACTCAAGAATTTCCCTTCATTTTTATCCTCTCCAGGTTTCGATTTGATGGTGAGATTAATCTTCACTAACATTGACATAATTGCTGTCAATTTCTGCCATCAAGTTATATTTTACACATGGGAGGTAAAATACATATGTAGGGTTTTTTCTTTTCTTAGACTGCATATGTAAGGTCTTGTTTGAATTTGTGAAGGTTATAATAATTGGTTCTATCAAGATTTTTTTTTTATTATAGGATTTTTATGAAATTATAAGCGGGCCCATTTGGTAGAGGAGGACATATGAGGAAAAACTGAAGATAGTGCGGGTAAATTCAGTGAAAGAGAATAGGCATGCTGTCCTATATAAACCGCTAGCTGCAAAAAGAGGCAGGAAGACAACATCGACCAACACAAGTCATCAAGAGAGAAAAGGAATATATATCTACCCTCTTACGTAATCTCTCTAGTTCCTTAATTTCCTCAATCACCTTCAAATTTTCTTTTTAAATCCTTGGCAGCATGAATCCATCTTCATCGAAAAGCAAAAGGAAGCAACCACAGCAAGTACAGCAGGAATCAGGTACTGGATTAAGGTTTCTTGGTGTTAGGAGAAGGCCATAGGGAAGATATGCAGCAGAGATAAGAGACCCTTCAACAAAAGAAAGACATTGGCTAGGCACCTTTGACACTGCCGAGGAAGCTGCCTTGGCCTACGACAGAGCCGATCGCTCCATGCGTGGTCCTCATTCTCGCACAAACTTTGTTTACTCTGACATGCCTGTTGATTCATCCGTTACCTCCATTATCTCCCCTAATGACCAGTAATCTCTACAGCAGCAACAACAACATCAACTCTAACAAAATAGCGACCATAATAACAACATGTCCTCATTATTCTTCAATGCCCGACCTTCCTCTCATGATCTTCAGCCGGACTCGAGTCCCATTTTCAACCAGGACCTCTCAATGCCATTTGTCAGACGGGTTTTCTTCAATGACTTCTGGTGGAGATTCTTGGTGCTACTCCAGCATTAGAACTGATAATCAACACCTACAACATGTTAATGATTACAATGTGCTTCCTCATGAGTTTCCTTTTGATATATCTCACGACTCGGGTTATAGTATGGGTCAGTGTGGTTTGACCGATTCATCATCTTCAAGGCTGATGGGTTTTGAGGACCAGACAGCAATGACTACTGGATTTGACTCAGTGGGGGTGGTAGTGGTTCTTATTTCGGGTTTGATTCTGGCGAATACGTTCATAGTCCACTTTTTAGCAGGATGCCGGTAGTTTCAGATATGGCACCAGATGTTTTTGATTTGAGCTCCTCTGCTTATTTCTTCTAACTAGCATGGAGTTGATTATTTGGCTTGCTTTCTTGATCCTGCTCATTGGTTACTGATAAGAAAAAGTCAAAGCAGTTGAATCTTTCACTCTCTACTATTTTGGTTTCTGGGTTTTACAGGTGCACTGGCTTTTTGTTCTCATGGTTTAGCATGACGTGGATCCTTTCTTGATCGATCAATGCCAGAGACTTGGTAATGAAGAAATGATAGCGATAGCACGAAGATTGTTTCTCCATTAATCCTGAAACAAAGAAACAATCAATTATCGGGTCTAGGGGTTCATGGAGTGTAAATGTAAGGATTAAGGAAATCACTTTGCGTTGTAGATTAAAAATTAAGGACTGCTCGTGGTCCAGAAATCAGTGATGAAGTAAGGCTTGGATTTAATGTGTTTCTCATATTTTAATTAAATTTTGGAGTGGAGTAATTAATCCGTCCCGAGACCCTTTGTTTTTGTTATGGCATTACAAAATTCACTGTCATGATCGAGACTGTAGCATTTTCTTTCTCTTTTTTTTTTCAATATACAGAGAATTTTAAAGGCTGGCCAATCGAGATTTTTTTCTTTTAAGTTGCTTTATTTTTCTTTAAAAGTAATTGCAATAACTAAACTTCATATTTACGAAATGCAGAATAGCTTTTTCTCGATTCGAACTAGCTAAATAACGGAAACATGTATATAAAACTCAACATGAACATGGGTATGAAAAATAAGCTTTCTGCAATCAATTTGGGCCTAGTAAAGTTTGCCCTTGTTGGTCCTGGGCTTTTTATAGCCCGGCTGCTGTATTTCGGCCTTGTGCCGTTTTTCCACTAGTGTTGCGGCCCTATATAGTATTCAATTATTTAATACCAGTTTGATTTTATAATACTCCAAAACAAATAATTTTCAATTCAACCAAATTTCTAAACCCTAATGAAAAATATAACCCATCTACAAAATGTGATCATATTAAACATGTCAATTCTCAGGTTTTGATTATAAATTGTAAAATTGCAAACAAATGTTAATGTTCATGTCATGAGAGAATATGAGGCATAACACTTGGCATAACTATGTTTCATTTTTTATTATGTTTCATCCTCTCCGTTGCTTTTTCTAAGCAGATATTCTGGAACAAAATGTTCCTTGATTTGCAGACACAAAGGTGGTTGTGTTTGCACCCTTTTGCTTCTTCTTTTTTTTCCAAGACTTGTAAGATAATCTTTACATTTAAAGAATAGCAAGAGTAATGAGCCGAATCTCCTACCCTAGTATAGCTCATCAATTGGCGATAATAATAAGGTGAAGCTCAGATAAAATCAAGATAATCGAATTCAAATGAGCAATAATTGAATTAGGAATTTCTTCTATTAGGCTTAAGAAATTCTTATAGTTATAGGTTGAATTCAAAAGAGGATTTTTTGAAATGAAAGAATTGTGCATACACAAGAGAAAAAAATTATTAGAGTAATAATTGAATTAGAAAACTCTCTTTTTCCTCATTCACAATACTAGGTTCGTCAACCACCTAAAGACAATAACTAAACTATAAACTCCATCTCAGTAGTCAATAATCAAATCCCAATCAAACTAGGAGCATCATTAAATAAACTCAATTCAATAACCATGATTTTACCTTCTCTTTGAAACCACATCTCCCCCTAGAATCAAACCTTGTTCTAGATTTTTTCTAAGACCAAGCCCCATAAAAAATATTGAGAAACACCTATAAAAAACCTAAGATATACCTTAACAACAACCCCTACACAAAACTCCCTTTTCACCTAAGGATTTTATGGTTGTTTCCATAATTTTTGTTATTGTCTTTTTAGATCCAGATTCAAAACATGTCTAACACGCATCATCATCTCACAAATATTTTATGTTTGCATATGATTTGGATGCTTTTCCATTGTTTCCTATAGTTGAGTCAGTTCTAGCAGCTTCATAATTAGTCAAAACCATTATCGAATGTCAACTTTAAAATCCTAAACATTATTTTTTAGCCTTGTTTGCATGTATTTAGATTTGATGAGTATGAGATTTGATATATTTTAAACAATATTTAGTTATGTTATTGATAAGGTGATTATATTAATGGTTTAGGGTTCAGAATATTTTCAAAGTATTATAATTTTATTCATATTTGTCTTATATACATATATTATAATAAAAATCCTATGAATTTGGATCCGTATGCTTGCGGTGCCACTAACAATACCCTTTTAAATTGCTTTTTTAATTATTCATTTAATTTCTTTCAAAGAGCAGAGTCACCTATGATGACAATATTGTTTTCAAAATTATATATATAAATATCTCAATCATTGTTTTAGGTCATTATGGTCATTTACTAGGCAAACTCTTATCATAAAAGTACATTAGGGTTCTTACATTAGGTATGATGCATAAGATGATTGTTATATTCTCTATTAAATAACCTACCATTTATCTATAACAAAAATTTGGCAGTAAAGCCTTTTTAGCCACTTAGAGGCATCACAAGAGCCGCTAGAAGGCTACGAGCGCATCCCACCCATTATAGCTTGGAAATATTTCATATTTATTAAAAGATCAAATTGCCCTCGACCAACTTGATAATAACAAAAAAAAACCGGGTTGAAAAGAAAAAAAAAACCCTATGGACGCAAGTTTTGAAAATTTTACCTTTAAGAGTAATCGAGTCATTTTACAATGCTTAAAAAAGTGAAAAGATAAAAAAGCCCCTAGATACTAGTTTTAAATTTTTTGCTTCTAAGGGTAAATTATTAATTAAAATGTTCTTTTAAAAATAAAAAAGATAATTTTATCCCTGGTCAATCTGGTAATTACCAATAGGTCTTATGAAAAGACCAAAATACCCCAACATTAAGACCATCAATTTGTTTAGAATGGAATATGGTAATTACACTATTATAGTTAATAGTGAAATATGTATAGGTGTACAATGAATTTCCTTTTAATTTTAGCTTTCTTTTAATGATAAAAGTTCACATTGCTTATCCTAAAACAAGAAAAAGAAAAAGGCTATTATGATTTGTCTAATGTGATTTTTCACAAGTGTATGAAATTGAATAAACAATAATAATGATGAAAAAGAGTGTTGAATTCATAAAATAAAGGTGGTCATTTTTTGTTTGGTTTGATTTTGAGTTAAAAAATCACCCGAATCATTTAACAAAAAAATAAGACCGAACTAGAAACTAGTTCAAACCAACCTGTTTTAGTTTGATTTATGGTTATATTAAACTAGTAAAACCTATATGTCATGACTTGCTTTTTACCCCTAATATTTCTATGTATATCTTCAGTCAAATTTAACTTTTAGTATTTTTTTTTATCATAATGATGATGATGATAAAAAAAAGACCAGGCCTGAGTTTACTCACTTAAAATAGTGATAATAAAAGATCTGACTGTTGAATCATGCTCAAAATTTTCCAAGTGATTTTGCAGGTAGTTTTTTTTGTTGGGAGTCATTATGTCGCTCATCAAACCATTGAATCTCTTAAAATTAGACCCAATTGTTGTTGTTTACGTTTTTTATTTTTATTTTATATTTTACTGTTTTAACTTGAATTTTAATTTAATTTCCCTTATGCTTTCATGTTTTTGGGATTTTCCTACTAGAATAAGATTTTCTAGCCGAATTAAAAGTTTGACTTATTTAAAGGTCTTGTAAATCTCTAAAGAGTAAGACTTCATTAACCTTATTTTTAGATAAATAAATTACAAATTTAGGGTTCACATTTACCACCTTTTTTGCTCTTCAGATTTTATGTGTTTTTTGTGTTGTTCTTGTCCTTATATGTTTCGTCTGCATCACTCGCCCTGTTTTACCTAATTACCATAGTTATTTATAGACCTTGGTCATGTCAGCTTACCTTGTGGATTGTGGAGAATGATATTGCATATACGTTGTGAGTGAAGTTTCAGGTACCTCATGGTAAGTGAAGTAATGATAAAGAGTGGTCTAATGGTGAGTGGAGAAAAATAAATACCTTTGATGGAGAGGTTGGTGCTCGTCATTGGTTTGCAATACTTATTATGTCATTGGTAAAGATAGGGGTGAAGTTAAGATAATTTTTTAAGAGGGCAAAACTAATATAACAAGATATAATTTTTTTTCTAATCTACCATTCATAAACTGTAAACATAAAAACACTGCATGATTTAGTTTCATATAAAGAAAAATGTAGAATGGTACAAAATTTAATACATACAAGATAAGTAATGTAATAACTTACCACGAACATATAACAACCTTTGTACGAGCTAAGAGCAATACCAAATTGAATTAAAGCTATTAAATTAACTTTTTCTTCATAATAGATCCACCACTTTAATTTTGTTGGTATTCATACCTATCAAATATGTTAGACAAAATTTATTAGAAACATTAGCTAGAACGAAACATTATTTTTGTTTGGTAAATTTTTTTGAAATAAAGTACAATAAAAAAAATAATAAACAAAGTTTCTTACATTATTTTAATTGTGCTCATCATTTTTTTATAGAATAGAAATCATTGATTATCATATTTATTGAGAATCTTTCAACAATGTCTTTTTTAACATAAACAATCAAATAATATACAAGAAAATCATCCTTCACTCGATTGTGAAGTCTTGTTTTAACAATCTTCATTATTGAAAAAGCTCGTTTAGTAATTGTTGTCAAAACAAAAAGAGTCAAAATAAGCCAAATCAATATGTTAATTAATGGATAAACTATTGATTTTCCAGTTTTTACCAATCCTTGGCAAATCAACAATCAATGAAAATTTTTTTAACTCCAGATGATTGGGCACATCAAGCTCATAATGTTACAATTAGAATCTTAACTGATTTTTTTATTGGTCGGAAAATTCCTCAGGATAAGACTTATCAACAAGCCAACATATATCTTTAACATTGAATAATATATAGGTATTTTTTTATCCAAAGTTGCGCTAAACATAAAAAGCTCGGTTGCCTACTCACTAAATCTATTATTTAGCTCTTGTAATTATTGATTAATGGTAGCTGTAAATATATCTACTCGGTAGTGTTGCTAAAGTATTACTAATTTTTTTTCCCAGTAAGATTGTCTCACATTAAAAGAAACAAGCTTTCATATTAGGAACTTCAATGTTTTGATGCTTATAAAATGATTAAACTTCTTATAAAAGAGTTTCTCAATTATCATCTCTTAACTTTTGAATCAATATCTTTGTGGTAGACACCAAATGCATAACATTTAAAATACTTGAGATTTTTGTTGTAAGGGTTAACAAAGCATATCAATAATTCTCATAACATTCTTCATTATATATAAGATGAATACAAAATCAAATGCCATTAACAGCTTAACTGCAAAAGCTGTATCACCATATTGAGAATAAGTAAATCCATCTAAAGTAATTTTCTCAAGAACCAAGCAAGTTGCCCTATATAATTTTATCAATCTGGAAATTGATTTGAAATGTGAACTCCATCTACAATCTTTGGGTTGCTACAAACCATCTATTTAATTAGCTCATTTACTTGTTTCAATCTCATCAATAATAATTAAATGTTAAATTTTAGCTACTTGAAAAGCCTCCAAATCATTTTCGCGTTTACAAAAAGCACTAGCAATATTGATAATAAAAATCAAATTCTGAAAAAAAAAGTGTGAACATCATATACTTCTCTAGCTGCAACAACTAAAGCCAATTGTAATTGATGGACTAAGCAATGTATATAATATGTATAAAGAGCAATATTTAATGAATAAAGCTTGCAATCTATTCCACTCTCCACATATATTACTAGCACCATTAAACTCTTAACCTCTAATAATTTGAATATGAAGATTATAATGAGATAAAATAAAAGAAATCTTTTCCTTAAGAGTTAAAAGAATTGTATATTTAACATGCATTATATCTAAAAAATATTCTTGTATAAATTCATTTCTATCAAAAAAACCTAATAACAATTGTTATTTGCTCTCTTCTAGACTCATCTAGAGCTTCATCAACAATCAAACAAAATTTTGCATAACCAATCTCACGATGAGTTGAAGGTTGAACATTTCTACTAAAGACATGTAAAATTTCCTTTTGAATTTGATGTTATGTGTTTTAGCATTTTATGAAGCATTATCCAAAATAAGAGCATCTACTTATTCATCGCGTAATGCTAAGAGTTCCATCATTTCAAGAAAATTGCCTCAATTTTTTTTGGTTGTTCATCATGTCCACTAAATGTACATGCTTAAAATGTAAGCCAACAAACAATATCTATTGAGGCTTTAAATTTGTTGAAAAGTTTGCCTCCCAACCACTTTCTTGATATGACAAATGATTTTTCAAATTCTCTAAGCATCTAACAACAAATCTATAAGCTGAATTTGAACATTTTCCTATATGAGTAAAAAAAAAAACACATTATTCCTCGTCATTAGCTTTCTTCCAACAATTAAATTCTCTAACAATAAATGTGTCTTATCCTTGTTTTCCAGTTGGTTTACTTGCAAATAAATAGCAGGGAAAACAAAATGCAACATTTTTCTCCGAATATTCAAGTTAGGAAACACTTTTAAACTAATGAGACTGAAATTGATGAGGATGTTTTCTACTAGTCGGCAGATATTCAAACATCAAAGGTTGATATAGCCCTAAATTAATGTATTCCCTTCGAATTTCATCTTGTTGGTTAATTAAGTATTCCTAAATTTAAGGTCAATTACCTAGATCTCGAATTAAATAAGCAATGTCAATATTTTTATGTCTAGTTCTTACAATTCTAGTGGGAGACTGCTCAATAATCAATGCATGTTCTTCGCAAATTAAAGTATGTTGGGGCTGCTCAACTACTAATTCAACATTACAAACTGGAGTTGGTTCATTAGGTTAAGAGTTATCACTATTTTTCTTTTTTTATACATATAAAAAAAGAATCAATTCCTTTTTGTTTTGTTCATGGTTCAACTTGAAATCAAAACATATGAAATAGGCAAACCTTAATTAAGAGAATTCAAGAACTAAAACTAGGAACAACAATAAAGATTAAGACCATAAATTGATTAAATGAGTATTCTTAATTTCATTAAAATTCACAAAACTCAATTAAAATTCAAAATTGATAACAACCAACTTAAGTGTAAAAACAAAATAGAATGCCAATAAAACAACACAAGCAAGAAGAGATAGTGAAAACATGAAAAAAAGATTTTTGAGTTTGGATTACCTTGTTTTGATGGAAAAAAGAGTGAGGCAAATAGTTTTTCGTATGAGATATGTATATATATAGAGAGAGTATAGTGGCTAGGTCTTTTATTTTTTTATTAATTATTTTTTTTACTAACATATATTTTTAAACAAGGTTACAATAAAAATACTCCAACCTTGTAGGGGCCTAACCCTTAGTTCTACCACCGGGTAAACATGTTGGTTATTCTACTCTACACATAAAATTTATATGCACAGAGGTGTACATTAATGAATGGTATATAACGCTAGTTTAACTTCTCAGAAACTTGAAAATACATTGAGGTATGTGCTTGAGTAGGGGTAGAAAAATAAAAGAAGACCAATCTAATTGGGTTGGTCTTGTCCAAGAACAAACAAATTTTTTTAAAAAAGAAAATTTTGCAATTTTAATTAGAAATGGTGTGTACAATATGTTGGAAATTGGTGTGAGATAGAAATATGGTCTTTTGGTTCACATTGTGCAAAAACAAAATTCAATTTTGTCTTTATAAAAGAAACTTGGTATGTTTCTTCATCTCATTACTAGAAAAAAAATTAGAGATTTCAAGTACTTTTCAAAATTTCCTCACAAACATTTCAAATCTCAAGTTCGTTATATCTCGTGTTTTTATTACTGTTTCATCATATTCCTGTCAAACGTATTTGGTCTATAGCAACTTATATTTGAATGAAATTCAATATTGAATTTTAAAGAACAAATAATTTATTAATTAGATATGCAATACTTTTATAATGTTGCACATATTAGTTAAAATTAGAGATGATCATGGATATTCATTGGTCGGATTCTACTATAATTATATCATGTTCATTATTTATTAGATAATAAATTTAGATATTTATATTATATTTATTTTTAGTGTATTCATTTTTTATGTACTATTAATTATTCAATATAAAATAAAAAAATAATATATACTAAATGATGGGATTATAAATATTATACATGTGTGTGTATTGTGTCGATACATTTTAAGTTGAGTTTGTGAAATAAAATAATTATTTTAAAAAACCCATCTAATTAAGTTAGTTTGGATTAATATCAATCAAAATTGAAAGAAATTATTATTTATAGTTAAAATGGTTACATTTGCCAAACCAAATTATAACTGTTCCACGTAATAAAAGGAATATTTATTGACTTGTCCTTGAATGATAAACAGATGAGATGGATTAAACGGTAGACTTCGATCATGAGTGGAATCTCTAGACAACGCCAACTCTAAAATGGCTAGTTAGAAGTGTAACACTAAAACTATAGTCGTTAGAAGAACTCACGTGTAGTTTTGTCTTCCTGGGCTGGTTTATAGAACCCCAGACAGACACCCGGTTAAAAAGTATTCTTATCCAACGGCCCAGCATGATAAACCCAAAATCTCCCAACTCCTAATTAAGAGCCATAGACTCCTATGACCCTACCTAACGCTCTATCTCTCTCTTCTTCCACGTGTTCCTCCTCTCCAGTACACCTAGTACTCCGAAATCCACACTCAACCGATTCTAATCATTCCACCTGTTACCCTTTCTTTCTCACAGCCCTAATCGCCACCGTTAAACCAGGATACCGCTCACAAATCCAACGGTATGCCGATCTCACAATTTTACTGCGCACTTTGATATCACCCTTCAGTCATCATCATGCGTATGTAAACTATCCACGTGTCCAATGCCCCACGTTTTCAAATTCCATCACCATCACTCATTTCTTGTGTGTGTCTCGCTCTGACATCAAACGAGTAAAAAAGCATATGTTTTCATTTCCTCATGTCAGAAAACTCGAAAAATTAAAAAATATCACTCACTCTCTCTCTCACTCAGACCTATCGTCTTTCAATTAACCGGAACCCTAACTCGATCCACCGGCAAATTAGAGATCCCGGTGAGTTATAAACTCTCCGGCAACTATTAATTTTCTGTTTCTCTTACTTTGCTTGAGTTTAATTAGGTTTTTGAAGAGTGGAAGAGGAAGTTAATTATTTTTCTTAGAGGTCTTGTTGGAAAAGTAGATGAGCGTACGATTGGGGAAGAGTTAACGGCAAGGATTTCGTCTCCGAATGGAGGGAGGTAGCGTCTCTAGACTTACTTACTCTGGTACTGTTCATTTCCTACTTTTTTTTACTAGTAATAATACAAGCAGATAAGGTTGGAGACTATTTTTTTCTTTAATTTAGTTGCTAATAGTTTTGAAAGCTTAAAAGACCAAGTCTTTTTGTTTTTGGCTTATGAATAATTGGTAATTAGTGCAAAGAAGCTGTTAACATATACTGTTAAAGTAATTAAAGGCTTGAACTAGGGTTTTGTGGAATTCAGTTGCATTCATAAGTTCAGCTGGATTGATTTAGAGAAGAAAAGAAGTTTCTTTTAGATGTTGACGTGGAGTGGAGATTTAACTTGTTTTAAATTCGTAAGATTTTTTTTAGGGCTTAACTGGTGCAGCCTGTTATGAAAGTTTAGGTGACATGCATATATATATATATATATAACAGAAAAAAGGAGCAGCAGTTACCCCAAATTACAACACCTATAATACAACTGACATGGCTATCGGCTAGACAAGTAAAAGATAAAACTTTTTTCTTGAAGTTTATTCGAATCTAATATAAATCAAATTTTTAATGCTTACTGAGTCATATAAGTCCAAATTTTTCCATGAAAATCTGCCCAAATTTTTATTTCTAAGCAAGAAAATTGCATCTTTGTTGTTTATAATGTAAGAACAATTTCTCTCGAAAGTATCTTGTCTCTGTAAATTCCAAATTTATATGTATTTAAACTTGGAAATCTGTTTTATTAATAAAGTAAATACGGTCGCCCTGTGGGTTTTTTTTTTCCCTGTTGAAGGGTGATGGTGATATGATATTGAATGGCATGTTTCTGATATTGTTTTCACTTGTAATTTATTTTTTTTAGTTTCATGGGATTCAGGTGGTAAGAACACCTAGTAAGACAGTTAAAGGCAAAAAAACCCTTTGTTTCCTAGTGATTTAAGCTGTTAAAATAGTACTTTCATCGTCCATATGCTCATCTTACAAGATACTGTGAACTATAATGCTTCTTCCTAGGCCACTTGCATCAACTATCTACTTCTACTGTATAACCATGACAATGCATTGGCTGTAAGGTGCCACACAGGATATCTATGAGGCATGCTAGAGGAATCACTCCACATAAGTAGCGCAATTAATGGGAAGGTTGGAGAAATAGAATGGTGATGTTGTAGTGGCGGGTGTTGATATTTCACACTTTCTGCTAAAAGGTTGTAGAGCAACATGCCATGTTGGGTTAACTATTAAGTCATGACTATTAATTATAAAAATTCTGAGCTTGTGTGTCCTGCTTTTAATCCCTGTAAGATGACATTTTGAATTTGTTATCCTTTGATTGTTGTATTTCTTGTTGTGTTGATATACAGCACGGTGTTTTTCTAACATGGATATGTGGCCTTTGTACATCTGTAACTGCAATTGACTGGTTTCTTCTCTGTCTCATTGTTTTAGGGATACACCCATGGATTATGATGACAATGATTTTCAAAGCCACAATCTTCATTTAGTGGGTGAAGGAAGCAACAAATTTCCTCCTGTTTTACAGCCATATGCTCTCCCCAAATTTGATTTTGATGACAGTCTTCATGGATCGTTAAGGTTTGATAGTTTGGTTGAGACTGAGGTTTTTCTTGGCATTGAAAATAACGAGGACAACCAGTGGATTGAAGATTACTCTCGTGGTACCAGTGGGATACAGTTTAGTTCAAGGGCGGCAGAGTCTTGCTCTATATCAAGGTGCAACAATGTTTGGTCTGAAGCTACTTCCTCAGAATCTGTGGAAATGTTATTAAAATCTGTTGGCCAGGAAGATAATACTCCTGTACAAACTAATTCTAGGGAATCAGATGCCTGTGATGAACTGGGTTGCATACTAAAGCACATGGAGCCCAGCTTGAAACAGGAAAACAATACACCACCTAAAGTGGAAGTTACAGCAAATTTACAGGTTAAATTTCTGCCAGGTGAGAATGTGGAAGATTTTTCCGTGTTAGATAATGATGCCGGAGGGCAGCAGCCTCTTGATGGTAGTTCTCAGGATCTTAAAGGTGACGTATCTGCTGATAGTGGTTTGGGACCTTCAGTTGACCCATCTGCCATTAGTATAGAGGCCAGACAACCTGTTATCGAAGGGAGTTTGTCAACTGATGGTGATTCTAATAATGTTAATCACAGGGGAGATGATGATTTAGTGAATGGATCTTTGGATGACAGGCTTCAGAAAGGTCCTGCTTCAGGGATGCAGGATGGTGCCTCTGTGCAAATAATTGCTACAGGAAATGATGAGCCAAATGTAAAAGATGGTCCGGATAATGTAAATGACACTTATGATGATAGTAAAGTTGTTCTGAAAACAGACACTGTTGAGAATCAGAAAAGGAAACCCATATTAAGTCAAGAGGGCCAAATGGAGGATGAGAATACTCACTCAAGCGCAGTGGAATCTATGGAAGAAGCGAACATCATTGAAATTAACTCGATTAATTTGGGGGAACCTTCTTGCATAATAGCAAAGGAGCATTCTTGCCTGCCAGAAGACCTAGTGACTAGTGATCAGTCCAGAGTGGATACAGTTGGGGGATCAATGATGGCTTTTGAAGATAATATGATTTTTGAGAGGCATGAAATTGAGGACTCGAATGGTTCTCAATTGGATAACAAGAACTTAGCTAACAAGTGTGAGGGATCTCATCTGTCTGTTGAAGGCAGTGAGCCTTCTGAAGTGAAAGTTGGTGGAACAAGCATTAGCGATATAGGTGGTTTTTCTAGTTTGGCAGCAGGGTGTTCTTCAACTGAAGTTATTGGAGAAACACATGCTGAGGGCCATGTTTCATCCTCCATACTTGCTGAATCATTGCAAATATGTGGGGAAAATATGGTTCCTGCTGATGGAAAGGATACCATAGAGCTTCCTTCTAGAAATGCTAGCCCTGAAAACGACTTGATTGCTTCAAGATTACAGTCAGATGCTGCTTCTGACAACAAATCAGGTATATGGTGAAATATTATCCATGTAATATTACATTAAGCCTACGGAATTTATTTATTGCTAAAATCTTTGCTTCTCTTTCTGTTGCATTATCAGATGGCTGTAGAAATGCTAACATGGTAACCTGTGATGCAATGGATGATGTTTCAGCACCTTCTGGAGATGTCACTAGCATGGATGCGGTTATTGGTCACGAAGATGTCAAAATGTCACCTTTAAGTGGGATAAGTTCTAGTCCCATAGATAAAGAGAAAGAAATTGCAGACAAAATTTCTGTGGAGGCGGGTTTATCTGATCTGAAGACCTCTTCTCAAGTGATAGCTGGATTAGATCCTGTTTCTGTATCTGAAAAAGATGCTTCTTCTGGTGCTGCTAGACAGATGTTATGTGAGTCAGCTGAACAATCTCCATTAATGGTGGATGCTAGTAAAACAGAAGGACCTCAATCAGAAGTAAGTAACAAAGTCAGCATGAAGTGCACAAACGATATGGAAGTGTGTCCAGTTGTTGGTGACTCAACTGCAAACAAAGGAAATGATGCTGAAGTGCCAGAAAAAGAAAATGATGAAAAGGGATCATCCAAAGTTTTAGGTGAGCAATTGTAATTTAGATAATATGCATGTGAGAATTTAAGTATTTGGTTCTGTTTTATTCTTACCTTGCTGCACTTCCCAAATTGTTTGTGAGGATATGCAAATTCTGATCGTGTAGTTTGCTATATCATTTGGATATTTCTGAAGCTAGATGCCATCCACCAATTTTATGTATTTCTACCTCTATGAGCCCATGCTTAAAAAAAGAATATATCGTATATGGCGTTGTCTAATTATTTCTGATGACACTGTTTCCATGCATGGTTATCAATAACTGGTACCTAGAAGTATTATTTATACTTTGTTTCCTTCCCCCTTTTCTCATGGTCCTGATATAGATATCCTGATTTGATTAATCCAACTTTCTTATTCTGATAAGAACTCCTATGATTATGGCCATCCTTGCTGTAATATTTTTTTTATTATGCAGAACCTACCGTAAATAATAGTGAGATGCTGGGACCTATCTCATCGGAAAGGGAAGAGTGTCAGGTGGATACTAGTCTGAAAGGCCAGAAAGAAAATGAAGCTGCCATTATGTGTAGAGATAAAAGTGATGGGAAGATAGCTGTCCTGAGCACAAATGGTTGGCCGTTTATTTATTTCTTGTTATTTTAGTAATTTGTCATTCCTGCTTGCCAGCCTTGTCTGCGGCTCTTATTTTATTTAATGGAAAAAAATCATGGATGTCCCAGTATTTTTATACCTTTCAAACTTTGTTTTACCTGTTTTGCTAGATTGTGGAAGTTGTGCTGATGTTGGCAAGCCAACCAGTGGATCCCCTATTGTCATCAGAGCCGCTGGGGAATTTCAGAGTGAAAGTGACAAAGATGGAGCCAAATGCTCAGTGGAGCAGACATCTGTTGTTGATAGCAATGCCAGCAAAGCTTTGTCCTGTTCTCAGGATCCGAAACAAAATGATGCATCCAAAGATGAGAGGAGCTTCACTTTTGAGGTCAGTCCACTAGCAAATATGCCTCTGAAATCAGCTGACAATAAATGGCAGTCATTTTTCAACATACCAGCCACTAAAGTGTCACCGGTAAACTTTCGACATGCACATTCTTTACTACCTTCCCATTATAATCTGGCATTAAATCAACATTACCTTTTATGATCCTTATCAATTTGTTCTTTCTTTCTTTTCCTTTTTTTTTTGGCTCTTTTTGAAGATTGTGAATGCTTCTCCATCGGCATCTGGCGTGGTCCAGATAGATCCCAAGATTGCTCAAGACCCTTCTCATGGAAGTCCAAAGGTGTCTGATGTTGCCACTGTACGTACTGGTTCTAAAGGTACTTCTGAGCGTAAAACAAGACGATCATCTGGTAAGGCCTCGGGAAAGGAAAGTGCCAGAAAAGGAAATCCCACTAAAGAAACTGCTTCTGTGAGACTAGAGAAAGGGGAAAAAATGAGCAATGTCTCCCCGGGCCCTTCTGCGATATCACAACATGTGCAATCGAATGAGATGCAGTGCTATGGTCATGTGGATTCCAGTACTATGAAACCATTTGTTCTTGCACCATCCTCATCAAACCTTCCAGATTTGAATTCTTCTGTTTCTCCATCTTTGATGTTTCAACAACCCTTCACAGACTTGCAACAAGTGCAATTGCGTGCCCAGATCTTTGTTTATGGTGCTTTGATGTACGTCTTGCTATTTTTTTTCTTATAATATTGTTAGTACCAATTTATTGTCATATGTATGGTCAGAGGTGGAAAAATTAATTTCACGGATGTGATTAAGGTGCTTCTGGATGTCTTGGGTGGCATTCATCAACTCCCAGCTCCTCCCATACCATAAGTGAGGAAAGAAATAGGAATAAAAAATCAAAGGAAAATACAATTACTGAACTGATTTTCATTTGTTTATTGGATGTAATGGGTGGCTTTTGAATTTACAGGATCCTTCTGCATGTTACAAAAAACTTCCTGTTTGATGATTATGATTTACCTAAATCTCACTTTAATTTTGTTTGAAATAATTGTTACAGTCAAGGAACAGCTCCAGATGAAGCATATATGATATCAGCATTTGGAGGATCTGGTTAGTGGCACTTTCCCTTGTTTTGCTGTATTTCTTGACTCTAAAAGAGAAAACACGTTTACCTTGACAATGTTCTTGTAGATGGTGGTAAAAGCATCTGGGAGAATGCTTTACGCTTGTCTATAGAACGGCTTCATGGTCAAAAACCTCATCTCACTACTCTGGAGACCCCTTTGCTGTCACGTCCTGGTATCCCTGGTATCCCTCTGATTTCAAGCTGTTTAATCTTGCTTTAGATTTGGTTGAGTTCTAAGCATGGCAGAAATGAGATATGTAGGTGCCAGAGCTCCTGATCAAGCAATTAAACAGAGTAATGTTCAAAGTAAAGTAATCTCTTCACCAATTGGTCGAACCAGCATGGGCACTCCTACGATTGTGAACCCCATGGTGCCCCTTTCTTCACCGCTCTGGAGTGTACCTAATCCCTCCAGTGACACATTTCAATCAAGCAGCATGCCAAGGGGTCCATTTATGGATCATCAGCGAGCCCTTTCTCCTTTGCATCTTCATCAAACTCCACAGATAAGAAATTTTGCTGGTAACCCGTGGATATCTCAATCACCCTTTTGTGGTCCCTGGGTTACTTCTCCGCAGACACTTGCACTTGATACAAGTGGTTGTTTTTCTGCACAATTGCCTATTACAGAACCAGTTCAATTGACACCTGTAAAAGACTTGTCCAAGCCAATTACCTCCGGTGCAAAACATGTTTCCCCTGGTCCTGTGGTTCAGAGTGGGACTTCTGCCAGTGTTTTCACTGGGAATTTTCCTGTTCCAGATGCAAAAAAGGTTACAGCATCATCTAGTCAACCTCTTACTGATCCAAAGCCTAGAAAAAGAAAAAAGGCTTCAGTTTCTGAGAGTCCTAGCCAGAATATTTTGCATATTCAGCCACAAACAGAATCAGTTCCTGGTCCTGTTACGAGTTATACATCAACTTCTATAGCCATGACAACCCCTATTGTCTTTGTTTCTAAATCTCCTACAGAGAAATTTGTTACTTCTGTATCTCCAACTCCTACTGATATTAGAAAACAGGATCAAAATGCAGAACAAAGGAATATTTTGTCAGAGGAGACCCTTGATAAAGTAAAGGCTGCGAGGGTGCAGGCAGAGGATGCCGCTAATCTTGCTGCTGCTGCTGTTAGTCAAAGACAGGAAATATGGAATCAGTTAGATAAGCAGAGAAATTCTGGGTTATCACCAGATGTTGAAACCAAACTAGCTTCTGCAGCTGTTGCAATAGCAGCAGCAGCTTCTGTTGCTAAAGCAGCAGCTGCAGCTGCCAATGTTGCATCTAATGCTGCACTGCAAGCAAAACTGATGGCTGACGAAGCAGTAGTTTCTGTTGGTTACAGCAATCCCAGTCAAGGCAATGCAATTTCTGTTTCTAAAGGCATGGAGAGTTTGGGAAGGACCACTCCTGATTTTGTCCTGAAGGGTGATGATGGGACAAACAGTTCCAGTTCAATCCTTGTTGCTGCAAGGGAGGCTGCTAGACGAAGAGTTGAAGCAGCTTCTGCTGCTGCAATAAGAGCTGAGAATATGGATGCTATTGTTAAGGCTGCTGAGCTGGCTGCAGAAGCTGTGTCCCAAGCTGGGAAGATAGTTTCTATGGGCGATCCTCTGTCACTGAATGAGCTAGTAGCTGCAGGTCCAGAGGGCTATTGGGAAGTGGCCCAAATAAACAATGATCTGGGCTCTAAATCAAATGATATAGGTAGAAAAACTATCAACATAAATACTGTTGGAGAAGGACCAGAAACTTCTCCTGTGCTGGGTAAGAAAGAGACACGGGTCAATAACTATGGGAAACCACCTGCTCCAACAGAGGGGTCCACTGTGGACCACGCAAGATTGGTAGATGGTTTCTCAAATTCTGGGGCAACCACTTTGAAGGATGCTAAAGGACAAAAGGGTTACAAGGTGTCTGAATCTGAGGATGGTTCGAGATCTTTGGGAACTACAGTAGACTATAATTGTATCAAGGAAGGGTCCCATGTAGAGGTTTGAAATTGCCATCTTTCCTTGAGTTCTATTAGTAGAAGTGTAAAGCTTTAATTTATACAGCTTGTTTATGTTTTCACCTTTCCTTTGTAGTCTATTGTTGAGTCTGTTCTGATATTGATGTTTGCTTGTGTTAGATGATTTTGTGTTCCTTGTTATGTTTCTTTGAGGTTTGTTTGCCTTGGGTCTTTGTTAACATGCTGTATTGTTTGCTTTCCCAGGTTTTCAAAGATGGGAACGGATATAAAGCAGCCTGGTTCTCAGCCAAAGTGATGGATTTAAAAGATGGGAAAGCATATGTGAGTTATACTGACCTTTCATCAGCTGAAGGTGAGTCATTGTTTTTATTATCAATCTATGGATTAGGAATTGGTAGATTGTTGATGCTTCCGAATCCAGAAAACTTGGTGAAACTTTGTGCTCGTTTTCTATTTGCTGCATGTACCTTTTGGCTTATGTATGATAGCTTGAAGAATGAAAGATGTGGCTTGTATGTATGTGTTGCCGCAACTTCTGATGGGTGCACAGTTGCCTTAATATTTTTGGCTATGGAGCTAATTTTGTGAATGTTCTTACCTCTGGTTATTTTAATGTGTAAAGATCTGTATGAACAATGATGAACATACCAGGAGTTATAGGATAACTGAAATGGGGGGTATTTTGATGCACAAGATAGGATCTATAGCAGTGTCGTGTTCAACAGTGTCAAGCAGGTGTTGTTAATCCCCTGTACATACATAACCATGTGATCAGAGAGAATTTTCTTGTTGAATTCTATTGTTGGCTTCCTGCTCATCACATCACAGCCACTGGAAAGTAACTTGTTGGAAGAAGAGAATAATTGAAGCATTGGTATTTTTGCACCCATGCATTGATGTCAATTTATCATACTTTATTTTTTTGAATATGTCCTGCAGGCTCAGAGAAGCTAAAGGAGTGGGTGGCACTTAAAGGTGAAGGAGATGAAGCACCAAAAATACGAATTGCTCGCCCTGTAACTGCCATGCCATTTGAAGGAACAAGGAAGAGACGGCGAGCTGCCATGGTGGACTATGTTTGGTCTGTTGGTGACAAAGTGGATGCATGGATACAAGATAGGTATGTTTCTATGCATGGATACAAGAGGGTGGTACTGACTTTTGACAGGAAATTTCAAAACACACACGCACACACATATAAAGCCAAATATGTTTGATGTAGAAAAGATGAACAAAATCACCAAATCAAAAGAGTTGATGTAGAATAGAAATCAAAATCTCCAACAAGAGAGACACTCAATCTTGAAGGGATTTAATCAAGAAAGACTCAATCTTGGAGAAAATTCAAGTCTTTTTTTAATCAATAATAATTTGTAAAAACTGAATGTCTGCCTAGGGTGCTTATTTATGGGCACCCAATAATAATAGGAAACATAAAGAAACTAGAATGTTAGAATTAAACTTAACTTTTTCTAAAAGTAGACTAAAAAAATCTACTACATGGGCCTGTGTGAATGTTTCTGATACAAAATTGCAGGAGAAAAACATAGAGAATATCTCACAACTGGATTCCATTCTGATTGGTGAATAACTAAGTTTTGAGCCCTATACATGTCCAGGTGCTATTGTATCGTGCAATTAATCTCTTCAATCAATTTTAATTAAAAATTTTATGTATGTTTTCCTTATGCTAAACTTCTATTTTTTTTTATGTATTATAAATAGCAAAAACTGAAAGACATTTTAGCTTGAAACATCTCCCTCAGTGGGAAAAAAAAAAACACTTTTCAGCAAGATTATATTCGGATAGCAAATTCTCCTGTTAACTTTTGAAGAGAATATCAGTGTATAAAAGGTGGAGTCCATGCCTTGTCTTTTGTAAGGGTTGTGAATGACGAATCATCATTCCCTCTGTTGACTTAACTGAAAGCTTCGCTTCTATTCTCATGGTCTTCCCTCTATTGTCCTCTAATGAATATATTTCCCATCTTTTGTGCTGTGAGGGCATGCTGGTGACATGTTTTGCATCAGTTGTACTGACTATTGTGCCATTTTTCAGTCCGCCCATATAGTTTATACTGTTGCAACTGTGGTTTGGCACTTTTTAGATCATTCTACTCGTATTTTCTGTTTTGATATGTGAGATATTCTTCAGCTTTCTCTATTTTATTTTTCAGCTGGTGGGAAGGAGTGGTCACTGAAAGGAGCAAGAAAGATGAAACCATGCTAACAGTCAATTTTCCAGGTATGGACGATTGGTGGTGTAGTTGAATGAATAAACCACATGTTTGTATGCTTTTCTGCTATTGGATTTAGAGTTAGCATTTCACATGAATCTGTGTCACTCTGCTTCCAGTTCAAGGAGAAACATCAGTGGTTAAAGCATGGCATCTACGCCCTTCTCTCCTTTGGGAAGATGAGGAATGGGTTGAATGGTCTGGTTCAAGAGCAGGCACTCACTCTACCAATGGGGTACATTCATTTGATATCTCACTGGGTAATGACCTGAAGATTTTCATTTCTTGCTTGCACTGACACAAATTTGATGTTTCAGGGTGATACACCACAAGAAAAACGACCAAGGGTGCGGGGCCCTGCGGTGGACGCCAAAGGGAAGGATAAGTTGCCGAAAGGTTTGGATTCTGTGGAAACTGATAAACCTGATGAACCTACATTACTGGATTTAGCTGCTCATGAAAAATTGTTCAATATTGGGAAGAGTATGAAAGATGGGAATAGACCGGATGCACTCAGAATGGCACGGACTGGGTTGCAGAAGGAAGGATCAAGAGTGATCTTTGGTGTACCGAAGCCTGGAAAAAAAAGAAAGTTTATGGAAGTGAGCAAGCATTATGTTGCAGATCGGAGCAGCAAAAGCAATGAAGTAAATGATCCAGATAAGTTTGCTAAATATTTGATGCCTCAGGGATCTGGACCCCGTGGATGGAAGAATACTTTAAAAACTGAATCACTTGAAAAACGAACAGCTGCATCAAAGCCCAAGGTTCTCAAGTCAGGAAAGCCACAGAATGTTTCTGGTAGAACAATTGTTCAGAAGGACAACTCATTGACTACTGCAGTTTCTGCTTCTGATGGTGCTGCTACAGATCATGTCGCAAAGAACAAGGCTTCTACAAGCCATGTTGAAAATACATCCGAAAAACATGCCTTGACTGACTTTCAGCCCTTATCTAGCTCTGTGGGAGGAGCAGAGGGTCAAATATTCTCATCCTCTTCTCTTTCTTCAGATACACTTTCCTCTAAGAAAATGTCCACAACCACATCAAATGCTAAACCTCCACGGGGAAGTAAAGGAAAACTTGCTCCTGCTGATGGAAAGTCTGGTAGAATTGAGGAGGACAAAGTTCTCATTGGCAGTTCTTCAAAATCAACCTCTGATGTTGCTGAGCCCCGGAGGTCTAATCGTAGAATTCAGCCTACATCAAGAGTAAGTTTTAGAGCTCTTACTTCATATCCTAATTCTTTATTCTCCTCCCTGGACCTGCTTCTGGGAGGGTAGTACTGGGTAATGGCCTTCATTGATTTTGAACCATTTGATGTAGTAGTATGCACCTTAGTTTGTTGCATCAAATCAATTTTTTCATGTGGTTGTTAACATTCTCCCATCCATACAAAGCAGCCTGGTTTCTTCCTCACCCCCTTTCCTAGGGGCCAATAGCCATGTGGAAAATGTAGCTTCCTTTTGACAATCCCATGTTTATAAGAGGATTTCTACTCACCCTTGCATATTATAGCAAGTCCACAATGTCCAGAGGCTCTTGGAGCATCTCTTTCTGGAAGATGTGTTTCTCTACTTTGTATTTGTTCAGTGAACACTTTCCAGTCCTAAAAAGAGGTGTAACAAATAAAAATTGAGGAGTTGTGGATAGAATTCAAAGACGGTCTTTACCTCATTACAAATTTCCCTTGAGTTGTGCTTATTGCTGGTGGAAGTGGAACCATATGCTTATTCCAGTTAATTTTATAAATGGTCCTTGAATGGTGAATTTCAAGATGAGAAATTTGAAGAAAGTTCTTTAAGATTGTTGGGTTTCCATCTATTGCCATTTTCTTAGGATCTTCTCTGTAACAGTTCCACGTGGTATCAGTCTTGGCTTTTCAACATGGAGAACCTTTCTGCTCTTATTATCCTTTTCGCGGCACTTGTTTCTCAAGTAGATTAACGTCTTCATGCCTTTGAATTCATATACTGACAAGCTTATTTATCAATCTTCTTGTTCACAGCTATTAGAAGGGCTACAAAGCTCCTTGATGGTCACAAAAATTCCATCTGTATCACATGACAGAAGTCAGAAAAATAGGACTGCAGCTAGAGGTAACATCTCCTTGCAGAATTCACTGGGTATTTTAGGCTTCTATGTGCATTTGTACGTGATTGAAAAATCATAAATTGTTGCAGGGAATAACCATGGTTGAGAGGAGAGAACTCTTGCAATGATGAGATCCAGTGCAAAGAAGCTCAATGGTCGCCGGAAAACACACCAAGAGTAGTTGTTGTGTATATTTATAATAGAGGAGTTAGCTAGGAATGGGAATTCTGCTTCCTTGGGTATAATGACATGTAGTGGGTAGGTGTTCATATCAATTCTAGTTTATTTGCAATGATGATTTGATCTCCTAGCATTTGCTATAAGGGTTGTATATGGAAAATCTCCATGTAGTTTGGCTTGAAATTGCGGGAAACTTTACTAATCAATCTCATGTATACCTTTTGAATTCCCTTTTTAGGTGATCAATGTTCGGTGGGGATGGTCATTTTCACAATCAATAAGCTTTAGTTTCCTGTATGGAATTTACTATTAAATTTTAGCGAGGGAGACTGATTGAACTGCTAGAGGTCCCTAGTAACTAGTTGACTCTATTGCATCGATCGATGGCGACTTAAGCTGCCACATGCCTTGTAAAAGATCATGGTTATCGACCTGATACATGCATGCATCAAGTGGATTCTACTTCTATTGATTCTCGAACTTCGTGAAATTTTCCTTAAAGTTCTGTAACATCCAAGAGCTAGTGATTATTACTTGCAGATCTAATGTATGATCTCATCTCCATAACCTGTCTCTCAGTGTGAGCAAGCAAAACTTGCAGAATCAATGACATGCTGCGAGGCTATAGGATAACATTCTGCAGAAAGGCATCAAAACCTTGGTGTAGAAAGTCTTGTGAGAGATGGGTTCGCTATATAGGAATTTACTAGATCAACCCTTCTTTTGGTATGTTCGCTCTCTTCAAGTGGTCACATGGGTTTTAACTTGTTCCTCGAAGTATAACTAATCGTAGAGCCACCCATTTAACGGGTGGTTCGTTGTAATATTGTATTTATTTTAAAATGTCTCTT
>Ga0325404_1001230_pt1 | contig 27130 bp, 18 predicted proteins | sample PopdelMetagenome_18_FD_205664 | JGI IMG/M metagenome (GOLD analysis project Ga0325404, IMG submission 205664) | Populus deltoides microbial communities from Bellville, Georgia, United States - Xylem-Control-R1 | ecosystem: Host-associated > Plants > Phyllosphere > Stem > Wood/Secondary xylem...
GCTTTAAAGCGTCCGCCTTGCAATAATTTCGCAACAACACCAGATGGTTTCAACTTTTCATTATTAACAATCCTCTTATCCACCCGCTTGTCACTCACTAGTGCCTGCATTATCTCAGTACGGCCATACATTGCAGCCAAGTGCAAAGGTGTATTTCCATCGTAATCCTTCTCATTTATAAGTGCTTCCAGATCTCGATTTCTCAGTATTTCATCCACTAATTTCATTTGTCCGCTCTCCGCTGCAACATGAAGAATATTCTGTCCTTTTTCGTTGAGAAAATCCATTGGATCGAACCAATAAATAAGTAGTTCGCGTACTACTTCAAGATGGCCCTTCTGGCATGCAACATGGATGGGTAAGTTGCCTTCTTCGTTTCTTTGTGATGCGGCAACAGGACATCGACTAACCAGGAGTCTTGCTCCAAAAAGGAAGCCCATGGATGCTGCAAGATGAAGGAGATTTCCCCCTTTTTTGTCCTCGGGAAGCATTATATCCGGCTTGCCGTCCGCTAGTTTTGCTAGTGCAGCACAATTTAAAAATTAGATAATCAATACAAAAAACAAAAAATGCATGGAAATAACTTTAATTTTATGCTTTACATAAAATGAAATTATGAAGAATCAGTTTTAAAAATTAGTAACATGTTATTTTTCACGTCTAAATGATGAAAACACGTGATTACCTAAATTTCCTTCCGGCATAGCTTCTATAAAAGAAGCAATCATCTCCTCGTCGCAACTCTCTACTGCCAAGTACAAGGGAGACTTGTGTTCCTTGTTCTTGTGGTAGGAAACTTCTAGGTCTTCATAAACGAGGAAACAGGCCACCTCTCGGCAACCCTTGATGACTGCATCGTGCAAAGGGGTGTTTCCTTTATTATTCTTCATCCTCAGCAAGCTAGCAAGTTCAAGTGTTCTATGATGAGTTTTCACATGCTTGACGAGATTTTGAATTGTGTTAAACCGTCCAGCCCTGGCAGCCAGATGAAGCGCATTATCACCCAGGAAATTTTTCCTGGTGATTAGGAGGGGGAAGTGATGACACAGTAGCTGTGTCACACCTTCGCTTCCATGGCTTGCTGCCACATGAAGCAGTGAATTTCCAGAGGCAGCAACATGTTTGAAAATGACATTGAGCACTTCCTCTGATGAAACATGTTCCAGTTTATCGGACAAGAGACCGAACAAGGCATTGAAGTTGTCTTCCTTTGCATAGGTATAAAACTCCTTCTGCAGTATTTTATTTGGCTCAGAAAAACCATAGTCTTTCGGAACTGGGAATTTAACTGCCTTCCATCGTTCAAGCTCCTCATGTACTGGTCTCGGCATATCTATTTTTAATTGCATAGAGAGTTGCAACGTGCTGGAAGATTGTATAATGTCGACGGTTGAGTGCTCCATCTCTTCTTGAGTGACTTAACTTTGCTGCGGTTGTATCAGTGGTAATTACATGTCTTGTTATTTGGCCAAGCAAACTAAAGAATTCATAGAGAACATGAATGCAAGAGATATGCTAATTAAAGTATCAGTGAGAGAAAACGTACATTAGCTACATAATTTTTCTCAATACAATAATTATTTAGGAGCATATATACACTACCAGAAAATCGATAAATACAAACATAAATACCGAGGGAATATTTCCGTCATTAAATTTCTGATGGACTTTTAAAAATTAAAACAAAGCAAAAACAAAATTGGTGACATGTCATTTTTACCAACGGCATTACCGACGAAATTAAATTCGTTGGTAAACTGTGAACATTGTTCATCATGTCAATTATAAAGGGAATCACCGATGAAAAATTCCGTCAGTATTTTCCAGAGAGCTCTAGAACTGTTCACTTTTCAATTGCACTGTTAATTATTGTTTTTTACGGAAAAAATCACCGACGGATTAAAAAGTCGTCGGTGTTATTTGGCGGTTTTCTGAAAAAATTCAATTAATTTAAAATTTTCATTGAAATATTACAGACAGATTAAAAAATCATCGGTAATTGTTGATGGTTTCTCAAAACTTTTATTTTATTTTTAATTATTTTTGGTCTTAATAATTGTATAAATGTTGTGAGATTTGTTTTTAATTTCATATGAGATCAATTTTTAGTTGATTTATTTATAGGATTTTTAAATTTTTAGCAATTGCAACTTCATTTTTTTCGTATGAATTTTTTTAGATGAATTTATTTATTTGTTTTATTTATTTATTACAAATTTGTTTGAGTTGATTTTCTTATTCTTTTTTCCAGGCATTTTGAGTATATATTATAGAGTGTTGATTTATGTTAATTTAATTATTTTATAATTTTATAAAATGATTTTTTTAAAAATGTTGGTAAATCCGTTGGTAATAAAAAAATATTATTACTAACGCATCTGTTTCGTCAGTAAATCCGTTGGAGCATTTCCGTCGGTGATTTCGTTGGTAAATTAATTACCGACGGAATATGTGTCTTACGTTGACGAAAAAATTTCATCGGTAAAACTGTTAAATCTTGCAGTGATATAAATATTCAAATTCAAGTCAAAATCAAGCTATTAATGCGTTGTCGATTGAGTGTGTTTAGGAGTATAGTTGCAGTTGTTTTTCAAAATGTTTTTTACTCGGAAATACATCAAACTATGGGTTTGTGTATTGTATTTATAAATGAAATAATGTTTTATGACTTTTAATATATTTTCTAACAGTATTATATAAATTAATAAATTATGTGCATAAACATATCAAATTAATATAAATTTTATTAGCGCAAACAACTGATGCCAGTTTGTTAAGTATTTGAATAGAATCTTCAAAAATAATTCTCATAATATAAAGGAGAAAATAATACATATATTTAACCTAGTTTAGCCAATCACCTATTCTACAGGCGAAAATGGTACCATGATTTTGCTGTAATCGAAAATGAGGATATAACAAAGAAAGAGCAACATTTAAACCCGAAATCAATTATAATCATATCAAGAATTACAAACTTGTACTTAAAAAGAGAATAATACTACAATACCCCAAAAGTCTAATAAATACCTTGATGTGATGAATGTAAGGATTTTCTGACTACGAGCTTAGTGAATAACCTAACAAAATTGAGTTAAATTAATGCATTTATAGTTTTTTTATAAAAAAATATATTTGGATTTGAATTTCATAATAAAAATACACAGATTAAATATAAAAATGAAATACTATAAAAAAAATGAGGGTTCTTTACATAAATTCAAAAGATTCATAAATTGTTTTTTGAATTTTTTAATATAAAAAAGAAGTTCTTGATCAAATATCAAAACAAAAAAATAATAATAGGGATTGGCCGGCTGGGCCGGACACAAGGCACGCAACAATCGTGCGTGTACAGTATTAAGTTAATTAAAATTCAAAGAGCACAGTGTTAAGTGAATTGAAATTGTAAGACCGGGGAAGGGAAGAGACTTACCTGGTAGAGATGAAGACGTGATGGAGGACTGGTCGACTAGTTACTTTCTTCCTCTGCTTTCACCTCTGTTCTTGCTTTTCTCTGATCGGTTTCTTCCTGTCCGTCCCCTGTTCTGCGTGTGTTTCGTTCTCCTGTGGCCTTCTGTTTTTGCTCGTCTTCTCTGTATTATCTCTGTTCTTGCGTCTGTGTTTTTGTTTGTGGTCTTGGGTCCAGTGTTCTCTGTGTATTATCCGTGTCTCCTCTGTGTCCGGTCGTCTATGTTTTTCGTGGATTTTTTTTGCTCGTTCGTCCTCTCTGCGTTTGCTTGTTTCCCCCCTGCTTTTTCTTCCCCAGTTCGTTCCTCCTGGTGTGTTCTGTGCGTTTCGTTCCACTGCTGTGTTCTGTTCGTGGGCTTTCTCTGTTCTTTTCGTTCTTTCCGTTCGTCCTCCGGTTCTCTCGGTTCGCTCTCTGTCCCCTGGTCTTCCTCCTCTTCGTCCTGAGTTCGTCCTGATAGGCTTATAGACCCAAATGAACATATATAAAATGTGGGTTCCATATGCAAGATTCTTTCGACCATGTTTTGAGGATAGACCTAGATGTGGTACCATAATTTTTATCTCAAATCTATTATTGGCTTTTAGAATCTTTGTACAAAGCTCATGGCCTAGTTTAGAATAAAGCCAGGAAAAACTCTATCCAACCACCTAATATAAATTGTCGCACCCGACATCGCGGCGGCCCTAAAAATTAATTCTCTTGAATTATGGAAAAAGAATAGATTTCTGACATCTTGTTTTTTTAGGGGAAAAAATATCTAAGGAGTCGCCACCTAGTATTATGGTTACTAGGAACCCTAACTGGTCAACAGAGATTCTATGGCTCGGGATTGATTACGTAAAAGGGAAGATATTATCACCCCTTAAACGTTCTGCCTATGGCAGACTGCATTGCTGGTTTTGTCTTAAATTGCTAAATGTTTATTAGTTTATGCTGTGATAATTTACTTACAATATTCCTGACTCTGGCGCCAGTGAATATTCACATAAAAAAATTATTTTTTACGCATGCACATATTTTTTTATTTTCTAGCTAAATAAAATAAAATATAATGAATAAAAATAATATAAACTTAAACCAGTATTTTACTCTCGACTCTAGCGTTGGTGAGTAAACCGGTAAATTTATATTATTTTTATCCATGCATACACATTTTTTTTTTATTTTTCTATTTCTCCTATTTTTTATTTTTCTATTTTTTATTTTTTAAAATTTTTGGGGCTGGGCCCAGCTCAGCCCGCATTAGCCCAGCCGGCCCAACCCGGTCACTGGCCCAAGTCAGTGACCGGTTGGGTGCTGTTGAAACAGTAACGAGGTAATTATTTTACCTTTGCGCAACAAATGAAAGCTATAATTTACAAAGCAAGGAGAAGGAAGAAATTACCTGGTCTAGTGGAGGCGATGAAGACGATGGTCGCAGCGCGGTGGTTCCTCCCGTTTGCGTCTGACCTTGCCTTCTGCTTTCCTTTGCTGCCGTTCCTACCGCCTTTTCTGCTTTTTCTTTGTGTTCCTCTGTTTTCTCAGTTCTCGGGATGGAGGAATTAAGAAGATGACGATGCCGGTTCTCTTGAGTGGTTCTTCTTTCTTTGTTTTCTTGCTCTGTTTTATTCTTTTTTATGCTTGAATCTGGAACTAAACCAAAGCTGGGTTTAGTCCTCTATTTTCTTCCTTTGGTGTTCGTTTTCTCCCCCTTGTGTCTGCTTCGTTTCCTCTCTGTTTTCGCTCGTCTGGTGGTGTTCCCAGTGTTACTTCCTCTCCTCCGGTTTGTTCCCTTTTCTAGTTCTCTGTCCGATCTTCTCCCTCTAAGACGGAGACAATGGTGGTAAAAGCACGAGGTGCTGCTGGTTGATGTACCAAAATTTTCCCTGGTTCGGTTTCTCTCCGTCTCACCCCCCGGTTCTGTCCTTTTCTTCCTCCCCTATGACCTTTCGTTCTCTGGCTTTTATAGCCAGAGAACAATCCGTTTCTTCCAACCATTGATTGCAGGTGTAATGGCAGCGATGGCAGCGGCGGTCGTCCGTTGCAGAAGATGAACAGCGTATCCACAGACGACGCCGTTTTGAAGTTTAACGATTATTTGCGTTTTGGTCCTTGAAGTTTTAAATGTTTTGTAATTAAACCCCTACTTCAAACTGTAATTGGCCCCCTGCATTTGTGCGCCATTTTCAATGTGATCCTTCGATTTTAATTTTGTAATTTTGACCCCAAACTTTAATATTTCTTCAATTAAGTCCCTGATTTAATTAGTTTAATTAAATCCAAAGTCTAATTAAATCTAAAACTTATTAATTCTCCAATTAAGCCCCTGATTGGATTAATTAAATTAATTCCAAGCTTAATTAAGTCTCAAAACTTATCAATTCTCCAATTAAACCCTTGATTGGATGAATTAAATTAATTTCAAGCTTAATTAAGTCTAAAAAATTTATCAATTCTCCAATTAAACCCTTAATTGGATTAATTAAATTAATTTCAAGCTTAATTAGATTAATTTCAAAGTTTAATTAAATCCCAAAACTTTCAATCATTTTGCCCTTAACCCAAATTTTAATTCATTCTTCATTTATTTCATTTTACTTGTTTTTCTATCATTATTATTATTATTTTTCCATCATCAATTTTTTTATTATTTTTTTTAGTAAATAAATTAATAATAATAATTAAAATAGGTCAAAAATTGGGTTATGACACAAATGGTTGTTTTAATAATCCTTTTATCATATCAAGCTTTAAATTTGACAAGGACCGACCTCTTTTGAATGCAGATAATACCTTATTCTTTCAGAATCTTTTCTTTTCTATTAAAAAAAATGTTGTTTTAATAATCCTTTTATCATATCAAGCTTTAAATTTGACAAGGGTTCCTATTTAATATCTTTTGCTCATTGTAGCATTAAGCTTTGTTGAACATCAATTACTAATCACACCTGAATTTAAGCCATTCAAACAGCTACCATCGCCGCCCTGCGGTCACCAAATCAAAGGTACATCACATACCTCTATTTTCCATGCTTTTATTCAGGTTTGCTAATTAAGTTGCATATTCCCTGATCTTTCGTTTCCGGATTAGATTTTTATCCCCAATTATTATTATTTTTTTGCATGATGATTTTTGTGTTTCAACAGTGATTCCATCATAAACTTTCTTTTCTAATGGATTGGCGGTTGAAATATTCACGCAAAAAAATTAGATTTTATCATTTATTTTTCATCAGGAAGTCCATTAAAAAAGAGAGTAAATATTACCACGGAAATCATCAATGAAAATACACTTTAATTTCCAATGGAATATTCCTTCACCATTCCGTTGGAAATGCCTAAATTTTATGTAACTTTTTGATGAAATGTAAGTAAATATTGCCGACAAAAATGCAATTTTTTTGGTGATTTTGTTAGTGTTTCATACTTTTTTTTTTTGTGTTGTTTAGTTTTTATAATCCTAAATGCATTTTTTATTAACACTAAACTCACAACAACAACAAAATTGAAAATATTATAAACATAATTCCATACACAAAAAATAATTATATTAAACAGAATTCCATACATAAAGATTTTGTAAACAACAAATTAAAATTTTTAAAAAGGTGGAGGGGTTAAAAAGATCCTGATTTATAAGCTCCAAGAAAGGGAGGAAAATGCAAAGCTAAATATGCACATATTTGCTTTCATTTTCTATTATTTCTTGTTTGATTTTTGCTCTTATTTATTCTCTTAGTTCTGCTATTATCTATACTCTTATATTGTGCAACTCAATAGCCAATTGTTATGGAATTCTACCTCAAACCATCTCCTTAATGGCCCATGATGTGTGGTTGAAGTTAGAATGTTGTGTGCCTACCATTGAAATACTACGACTCACCCTTGTATCTTGTGTCAATGCTAGAAGCATACCATAAACTCAATTATTATAAAATCTATCAATTGCTCTAGCCTCCGACCACAAATGAGTATTGTGAGGAGGATGGTTGTAATTGTCTTCATGTTTAGCAACCATGTTGGCCTTATATGTATCTATAAAAACAAAAACAAAAAGTCAAAATACAATTAAACATTTTCAAAAAAAAAACAATAGTAATACAATTATAACTATTAAAAAATAATTACAATGAACTTTTTCACTCTATTATCGATAAACCTTTTCACCCTTTTTGCTTATCCCCTTTCCTTATATGAGTTTCCTCATATAACTTTATTGGAGCATGTTCGCATCAAAACTATCTTTCCTATACAATAAATAGTTTGTAAAAAAAGTCTCACAAATAAAAACTAAATTAATAATTAAATATATAGCAATTCTCTTATTAGGCTATTTGCATGGTTCACCAAGGAAAGTGCTCCTCAAGTGTGCATGCTCATCAAACCATGAGTTTTTTTCTTTTGTTTTGAGACCTAGACTGTGAGCACTTTTTAAAACCATATGATGCCAAAAATTCTTGAAACTTGGCCCAATTACCCTTTATGACTTGTCTCAGTCTAAAAGTTTTCCACAATGCTATGTCATTAAAGTTTTTGTTATAGGTCCTTTTCTAAAATTAAAAATTATTTTTAATTTCATAATTCAATAAAAATTATAGGTTGTCCTTTTATTTTATTTTATTTTTTTAATTTGGTCCATATTATTTTCAATTCCTATTTTTAGTTTTTTATCCTCTAGTGAAATTAAATTGTCCTTTCAATTTCACCATTCAATTCAAAAAAAGTCAGATCTCCTCTATTTTTTTTATTTTTACTTTTATCTACATTCTTTTAATTGCTATTTTTTTTTATTGTTTTAGAGCCTTTTGTAAAATTAATTTTCTTAATATAATTCTTGGTGTTAGTTAGGAATTGGATTCCATATTTGTTTTATAGGGTGATCATGGTTTTATGAACCAAGTCATATATTTTAAAAATTAACTCGGGTTAACATTGGTCTTTTATTTATTGGGGTTTATTTTTCTCAATACATTTTTTTTTCATTTTCATCCTTCAATTTCTTTTTTAAAATTGGTCTTCATGATTTTTTATTTTTATTTTCTTTCAATTTAGTTATCCCGATTTCATTACCAGGACCACAGGTTTGACAAGTTTTTTTTGGTCATTGCTTTTTTAATTTAAAATTTTATTAGTTTCATCCTTGAACATTTGGTTCCTTTAAAATTGAGTTTCGTAATTTTTTTCAGTTTGCTTTTTATTGGTTTATCTCATTCTCATAATCCGGATCATAAGATTTGATAGGTTTGCTGGTGTTTTTGTCATTCTTCTAAATTGATTTCCTTTTAATTTTATTTTTCTACATTTGATTTTTTAAGAATAAGACTCTATATATTATTTTTTTTATTTGTTTTCTATATACTTATTTCAATCTAATAAACTGACTTACAGCTTTTGAATGGATGCTCGGATTACTTAGGTTTTTGTTGTTATTTCTCTTATTTCAATCTTTCTTGACTTGGAACTAAGCTCTATACTTTCTTTTTTTTGATGTTTTCTTATAAATTCTCATTTAAACTTTTTTTTGTTCGATAATTCAATCTATAATTTATTTACCATTGTTTTATTATCATTTAATTAAATGTTATCAGCTTATTTGACTTTGTCACAAAGATTTTTAACTTTTTTAGAGCACAATTGCAATATTCGGACAATTTTATGAGCTAATATTTTTTTTTTCATTTAACTTGTGGCGTAGCGTTGGGCTATGGATTTAGTCAGTGAAAACTCATTTTTAGTCATCACTTCTTCTTGTTTCTTTTTTTATTGTTTAATAAAAGTAGTTCCTTCCTTGAATTATAACGAAACTATTTTATAATTATGCAAATAAAAAAATTTGCCCTCTTCTTGTTATATCGTAATTATGATATTTAATCTATTTTTATGTAACATAGTTAAGCCATTATTTGTTAATTATTTTTTTTACTTCAACTATTATTTATTTTTTCCGTAGCATTTTATAAAAATAACCTAGAGATTGAAAAGAAGAAGAAAAGAGGGTGTTATATTAACAGGTCCATGCCCCTGGGCCTTATACGCCGAAAGGAAAAAGAAAAGGAAAAAAAAGTGAGCGTTGTCTTGTTTGCGAGCTGCATTGAAGCTTGGGAGGCCATCTGATTAGGCCTCTCAAACCTCATTTCTCCATTGCTTTAGCTTGTAAATACAATAAAATCATTCTACAGAAATGTATAAATTAATATATCACATAAAAGAAATCAAATTATTTTTCCTGACACAATTATTCATCTCAGAAACTGAAAAAATAAAAAAAATCAAATAAAAGAAACCTAATTATTTTTCCTGGCCTTGATCTCTTTTTCTTTGTCCTTCTAGGGTGCTGTAATCACTATCAGTGGCCTTTTAAGGAAGAAAGAGAATCTCAGTTGAAAAAAAATTTGGTATTTTAATAAATATAAATTATTATTTAAAAACAAAAAATGACTAGCCCATGTAACGCTTGTATTAACGTATGGGTGGCGCTAGCTCCATTCGGATGGCATCTCTCAGCGACCAAACACTAGCTTTTGCCGTGTTATTGGAAGCATTGCAATATACTCTTCCTTTAAGGATGACATGTGGTGTTATTGGGGAGGAGGTGTGATGTTAGTAACCTTTTTTTCTTCTCATCCCACTTTACTCTTTCATCCCTCCTCTTGAAAATTGTGTTGGCCATACGAAATTTCAAAGTTTTCCTCTAATTTCTTGAGATGTCAAATTTATTATTTATTATTTTAATTTTTAATTTTTGTTCTCGGTCATTTTGTGCAAATTTGAGTTATTTTTAATTTTATCCTTGAATCTCAATTTATGATATATTATTTTTTTTAATTTAATTCTCATTTTTTTGATAGTTTTATTTTTTGAGTCCTTTTGTTAAAATGAATTTATTTTTCAGTTTCTCCATTCAATTAAAAATAAAATTTATTTTTTATTTTAATTTTGATTCTCATTCCTTCGATTACTATTTTTTTTATCTTTCTGTATAATTGATTTTTTTTCATTTTAATATTTGATTAGTTGAGAATTAGACTAATTTTTTTTAATCTAATTTCATCATTTTATATTCAATGGGTCGGGAATCGAGTCACATCATTTATCCTCTTTTGAAATAATATTTTTTTTCAAGTTATTATGATCATTTTCTTAATTTGTTCTATATGCTCTAGCTCATTGTCTATTTTTCCTATTATCTAATTAAAATAAAACAAATCTATTTAGTCTAGTCTATTCTATAACTGGTCTATCATTCATTTTTCTCTATGCTTTAGAACATTATGTTTTAAATGAAAGAAAAGGAATCCAACCCCACATCATAGCTCAGGTACACGACTAGCACATACTATTTATCAAAAACGCATGCGATTAGTTGTTGTCAAACTATTTAGTGCTTAGAATTCGAAAGTCAAGTACCCTGCAACATGGAAGAAGACACACCAGAGAGAAGAGAGAGAGCTTATCTATTTGTTACAAGAGATACAAATTAATTACATGAGATTTAAATACAAGATAAAATGCCCTCCCGTTAAACTGGATGTGATCCTATTCTCTACCCATAAGAGAAGTCCGTACATGGTACATCCTTCTTTTCATTCGAGCCAGGAATTTAAAGGGATTTGCTTGCAGAAGAGACCATATTGAATTTGCAGTTGAAACCATCAATCTATAGGAACACAAATATTGGGTAAGAACAAAACAGGCTTGTAATTTGATGATGATGAATACGAAAAATCCAGTATGTTCTTGCAGCGTTATTGCCAGGATGCATGTAAATGCTAAACCCATGAAGAGAAGGGAGTAAAAATTAAGAGATGTCGCCTTCTCCATGCTTGATGTTGCACAACTGGTACGACCTAATGATATCCGACAAAGGATTATAGCGGCGATGAGAGACACATTCATAGCTAGCATGTCAAAAAAAATAAATGATATTCTCATCAATTTTTTTGAACTACCACTGTTAAGATCAGAACCTGATCCAGGCACAGTGATAGCACCAGCGAAGGATACTCCAGCTACCAGTACTGCCACCACGAGAAGATTCCCTACCCCTCTGTTCAGTTCCTCCGTCGTTAACGTCGTTCTTGTTAAATTAGAGATAAGATTGTTGTCAAACTCAGTCTTATCATCTGCCTCCACCAAAACTTTAAATACCTTACGCTGAACAACAAAGTGTTAATTAGAAAATATATGGTAAAGAAATTATATAAAGCATCATGACAATGTTAGCTTAATATCCCATAATAACGAAGAAGTAATTCATCGCTATATATTTAGTAGATCAGCGAGGCATTCCATATTTTTTAGCAAGGAAAGAACTTTATTTCCACTTTGGATTAATCAAAGTTAAGGTAATAAAAAGAAATCTATCATTCCCTTTTCTATAAAGTTGCAACATGGACAAAATGTGAATATATTTACTTCAATCACCTGATTAGCTTCTTACGTGGACCAAAACAACTAGAATATAATTTGACTTGGATGCCACCTAAAGTGAAAGAAATTTTTTATATGTTCTCTTTTATTATATAGGTATAAAAGAATTAAATGTGGCTGAGGTTTTGACAATTAAAAAATCTTTTTAAATGAGTATTGATTGTTCCTTTATATGCAATTACTAGAAGCTGGATTGTGGAGTATAATGCCATGACTAGAAGCTTATATGCTATAAGAGATAATTAATGAAGTTATCTTATTGGCATATGGAAAAAACAAGAGAGTAATTATGCTTCTAGACCCATGACTAATCGTTTTCTTTTGAAGTTAGATTTGTACTCTTGAGGATGGATGAAGGAATGGGTATACACAACTATCTTTCAAGAGTTAACAGGATGACAACTCAAGTAGTCAATACTAGAAAACAATTGAGGATAAATTAAGAGTGAAACCTAATTCTACAAGCCATGCATGGGTGCAAACAATACCTTTAGGTTTAAATGATGCAACTATAATCTTATTGGAGAATGAAAGGTTTTGAAAGTAGAAAACAATGTCAAAAGGTAACGAGGCATTGGTGATGGGAGGTGGTCCTGTAATTCACCATGAAAGATGGGAGCAAAGATGATGCAGATTTTGCATGCTGCTTTCATATTTATTTAAAGAAAGAATGTTTTGATACTTACAAATTAAGAATATGATGGAGATTCTATGGTGCTAGTAAATGATAACAAAATCTAAGTTGCTAGAATTGATAATGTTAAAATTAAGATATATGATGGAGCAATGAAAACCCTTTGTGATGTTAGGCACATGCCAAGACTTGAAAGAAAGTTTGTGAAACCGAAAATCTTACCATTTTGCGAACTTCTGCTTCCTGCGATTTGTTCCATACACCTCTCGCAGCACCATCCTCATGCTTGGTATCGATTCGCTTGTTCTGAGCAAGGACAAGCAAAGACAGTATTAATCTGTAAGAATACATTCGAAACTGAATTTGAATGTATTTTCTTGCATTCATTTTTTGTAATGTTAAAGGTTGTCCTTTTCATTTTCATTTTTTGCAAGTTAAACTGATCCCTCGTGATGTTCAAGAGCAATTGCAAGCCCATTGGCACCATAAGGTCAGTTTTTGGGCAAAAGGCTCAGCATATAAGCATACCATTCCATCTGACTTTGGAGCTTTAAAGCGTCCGCCTTGCAATAATTTCGCAACAACACCAGATGGTTTCAACTTTTCATTATTAACAATCCTTTTATCCACCCGCTTGTCACTCACTAGTGCATGCACTATCTCAGGACGGCCATACATTGCAGCCAAGTGCAAAGGTGTATTTCCATCGTAATCCTTCTCATTTATAAGTGCTTCCAGATCTCGATTTCTCAATATTTCATCCACTAATTTCATCCGTCCACTCTCCGCTGCAACATGAAGAATATTCTGTCCTTTTTCGTTGAGAAAATCCATTGGATCGAACCAATAAGTAAGTAGTTCGCGTACTACTTCAAGATGGCCCTTCTGGCACGCAACATGGATGGGTAAGTTGCCTTCTTCGTTTCTTTGTGATGCGGCAACAGGACATCGACTAACCAGGAGTCTTGCTCCAAAAAGGAAGCCCATGGATGCTGCAAGATGAAGGAGATTTCCCCCTTTTTTGTCCTCGGGAAGCATTATATCCGGCTTGCCGTCCGCTAGTTTTGCTAGTGCAGCACAATTTAAAAATTAGATAATCAATACAAAAAACAAAAAATGCATGGAAATAACTTTAATTTTATGCTTTACATAAAATGAAATTATGAAGAATCAGTTTTAAAAATTAGTAACATGTTATTTTTCACGTCTAAATGATGAAAACACGTGATTACCTAAATTTCCTTCCGGCATAGCTTCTATAAAAGAAGCAATCATCTCCTCGTCGCAACTCTCTACTGCCAAGTACAAGGGAGACTTGTGTTCCTTGTTCTTGTGGTAGGAAACTTCTAGGTCTTCATAAACGAGGAAACAGGCCACCTCTCGGCAACCCTTGATGACTGCATCGTGCAAAGGGGTGTTTCCTTTATTATTCTTCATCCTCAGCAAGCTAGCAAGTTCAAGTGTTCTATGATGAGTTTTCACATGCTTGACGAGATTTTGAATTGTGTTAAACCGTCCAGCCCTGGCAGCCAGATGAAGCGCATTATCACCCAGGAAATTTTTCCTGGTGATTAGGAGGGGGAAGTGATGACACAGTAGCTGTGTCACACCTTCGCTTCCATGGCTTGCTGCCACATGAAGCAGTGAATTTCCAGAGGCAGCAACATGTTTGAAAATGACATTGAGCACTTCCTCTGATGAAACATGTTCCAGTTTATCGGACAAGAGACCGAACAAGGCATTGAAGTTGTCTTCCTTTGCATAGGTATAAAACTCCTTCTGCAGTATTTTATTTGGCTCAGAAAAACCATAGTCTTTCGGAACTGGGAATTTAACTGCCTTCCATCGTTCAAGCTCCTCATGTACTGGTCTCGGCATATCTATTTTTAATTGCATAGAGAGGTGCAACGTGCTGGAAGATTGTATGATGTCGGTTGAGTGCTCGATCTCTTCTTGAGTGGCTTAACTTTGCTGCGGTTGTATCAGTGGTAATTACATGTCTTGTTATTTGGCCAAGCAAACTAAAGAATTCATAGAAAACATGAATGCAAGAGATATGCTAATTAAAGTATTAGTGAGAGAAAACGTACATTAGCTACATAATTTTTCTCAATACAATAATTATTTAGGAGCATATATATATATATAAATGTTTAAATTCAAGTCAAAATCAAGTTGTTAACGCGTTGTCGATTTTAGACATGTTTGGAAGTGTGATTGCGGTTGTTTTTCAAAGTGTTTTTCACTCGGAAATGCATCAAAATAATATTTTTTTATTTAAAAAAATATTTTTAACATCAGTGCATTAAAATGATCTGAAAAAAACAAAAAATATATTAATTTAAAGCAAAAAAAATTCAATGTTTTTCAAAAATATTTTTAAAATACAAAAACAAACAGAATCAAACTCAAGTTAAGGCTTTCTTTTATATATCTAGGTCCAAGAATAACTAAGGGTTTGTGTATTGTATTTATAAATAAAATAATATTTTATGACTTTTAATATATTTTCTAAGAGTATTATATAAATTAATAAATTATATACATAAATATGTCAAATAAATATAAATTTTATTAGCGCAAACAACTGATGCCAGTTTGTTAAGAGTTTGAATAGAATCTTCAAAAATAATTCTCATAATATAAAGGAGAAAATAATACATATATTTCACAAAGAAAGAGCAACATTTAAACCCGAAATCAATTATACTCGTATCATGATAGAATAACAAGAATTACAAACTTGTACTTAAGAAGAGAGCAATACTACAACATCCCAAAAGTCTAATAAATACCTTGATGTGATGATTGCTATTTCACAAAAATATAAGGTATTAATTTCTGGCTCCGAGCTTAGTGAATAACCTAACAAAATTGAGTTAAATCAATGCATGTATAGTTGTTCTATAAAAAAAAAAATATTGAATATTGGATTTGAATTTCATAGTAAAAATTTACAGATTAAATATACAGTGACCTATACATAAATTCAAAAGATTCATAAATTGTTTTTTGAATTTTTTAATATAAAAAAGAAGTTCTTGATCAAATAAAAAAAAAAGAGGGATTGGCCGGCTGGGCCTGACACCAGGCAAGATTCTTTAATATATAAAATATGTGTCCCATATGCAAGATTCTTTAAGTAAACCTCACTTTGAAACATGAGTTAATTAACCAGGAATGAAATTTGAGTCCTTTATAAAATCCACTAGATTGGACTAGCTAGCCACACATCCTCTCAGACTCACACCTTCTCCTTTGATGAAGAATGAGAGATAGAGTGTACAGTGTAGGAAAAATTATAATTAACCTAAATACCTCCTTTCTCTTGTTTACGAAGACGTTTCGGTATTTTTCATGCACTTTCGATGAATCACAAAAAAAAAAAAAAAAATCCGAACAAATTTAAACTGAAATATTGACACCAAAAAAGAAAAAAGAAAAGAAAAAAAACCGAACCATTACACTAATCATGAGATTCCATGTTAAAATGAAAAGGAAAGAATATATAAGAAAATAAATTCTGAAGGAGAAACATATATATGTGTACCTGTAAACTGAGAGAGGAGGAGCGTGAAGGGATATATAGATGACGAAGAAGACCAGTTTTCTGCATGCAGAAGTACTTTCCCTCCCAATAATTAGACAGAATTAAGAGACTTGTGCATACCGAGAGGTTTCTGAAGCTCTAAGAAACAAACTCCTTAGGTAATAAGGTTTCTAAAAAAAAAAAAGGTTTCTTTGCTTTTCTCTTTTCTATTTAAAAGAGAGTGTGATGAAGGAGCAACACGTTGGCATCCAAAGTGGAGTGTTGTTTTAATAACATTTGATCATATCAAGCTTTAAAACTAGCCTGCTAGGGAGTGTAATTATGGTTATTTTTTAAAGTGTTTTTCACTCAGAAATATATTAAAATAATAATTTTTTTATTTTTAAAAAATTATTTTTGATATCAGCAAATCAAAATTATCTAAAACACTAAAAAATATTAATTTAAAGTAAAAAAATAAATAAATTTAATTTTCTTCAAAAATACTTTTAAAAAACAAAATCAAACAGTACCGATTTCGACCTCTTTTAGATGCAGATAGTACCTTATTCTTTAAGAATCTTTTCTTTTCTATTTAAAAAAGGTTGTTTTAATAATCCTTTTATCATATCAAGGTTTAAATTTGACAAGGGTTCCTCTTATCATTAATCCGAACTCCTAATAATTTTTATTCAAATTTAACCACAATATCTTTTGCTCATTGCAGCATTAAGCTTTGTTGAACATCAATCACTACTAATCATACCTGAATTTAAGCCATTCAAACAGCTACCATCGCCGCCCTATTTTCTATGCTTTTTTATTCAGTTTTGTAATTGCTTGCTTCCAGTTTGTGCTCAGATACTCAGTTTGCTAATTAAGTTACATATTCCCAGTCTTTCGTTTGCGAATTCGATTTTTATGGAATGGCCGATAAAATATTCACACTAAAAAAATTAGATTTTATCACTCATTTTTTATTAGGAAATCCATAAAAAAAAAGGAACAAATATTACCACTGAAATCATCGATGAAATACACTTTAATTTCCAATAGAATATTCCTTCACCAATTCCATCGGAAATGCTTAAACTTTATGTAAATTTTTCGATGAAATGTAAGTAAATATTGCTGACAAAAATGCAATTTTTTTGGTGATTTTGTTAGTGTTTCATACCTTTGTTTTGTGTTATTTAGTTTTTATAATCCTAAATGCAATTTTTATTAACACTAAACTCACAACAACAACAAAATTGAACATATTATAAACAGAATTCCATACACAAACAATAATTATATTAAACAGAATTTCATACATAAAAATTTTGTAAACAACATATTAAATTTTTTAAAAAGGTGGATGGGGTGAATAAGATCTTGATCTATAAGCTCCAGGAGAGGGAGGAAATGAAAAACCAAATATGCATGTATTTGCTCTCATTTTCTATTATTTCTTTTTTGATTTTTGCTCTTATTTCTTCTCTTAGTTCTGCCATTATTTATGTTCTTATATTGTGCAACTCAATAGCCAATTGTTATGGAATCCTATCTCAAACCATCTCCTTAATGGCCGATGATATTTGGTTGAAGTCGGAATGTTGTGTGCCTACCATTGAAACACTACGACTCACTCTTGTATCTTGGGTCAATGCTATAAGCATACCATAAACTCAATTTTTATCAAGTCTATCAATTGCTCCAGTCTCCAACCACAAATAAGGATCATTAAGAGGATGGCTGTAATTGTCTTCTTCATGTTTAGCAACCATGTTGGCATTATATTTATCTTTCAAAACAAAACAAAAAAAGTCAAAATCCAATTAAACCTTTTTCAAAAAAGCATTAGTAATACAATTATAACTATCCAAAATTACTTACAAAGAACTATTTAATTCTATCATCGATAAACCTTTTCACCTTTTTTCCTTATCCTTTTTCCTTATATGAGTTTCCTCATATAACTCCATTGGAGTATGTTCACACCAAAACTGTTTTTCCTGTGCAATAAATAGTTTGTTAAAAAGTCTCACAAATACAAACTAAATTAATAATTAAAGAAATAATAATTAAATATATAGCAATGCTCTTATTAGGCTCTTTGCATGGTTCACCAAGGAAAGTGCTCTTCAAATGTGCATGCTCATCGAACCATGAGTTTTTTTTTTTCCTTTTGTTTTGAGACCTAGATTGTGAGCATTTTTTAAAACCATATGATAACAAAAATTCTTGAAACTTAGCCCAATTATCCTTTATGATGTGTCTCGGTCTAAAATTTTTTCACAATGCTATGTCATCAAAGTTGGCTCTGTTCATTGCATATCTAGGGGCATCATGCCACAAATCACGCAACCTAGTATAATAATTTGATAAGCAAAATTAAGATAAGGAAATGAAATATTATAGTTTTACAATAATATATATATATATATATATATATATATATATATATATATATATTTTTGAATTATACTTACCTAATTGCAATGTGGTTTTCCCACACATTCCTAACAACCCTCTCATTTTCCTTGTCCTAGTACTTTTTTTTTCCTTATAGTCAATTCATACATTAATTATTTTTTAAAATTTTAAAAAAACTATATATTAACTCAAAGTATATATTATTTATTTAACCTTTAACTTTTCCTACAAACATCTATTATATTCATACATTTAGAATAATCTTAAAGTTGACTCCATTGAAGCAATGGTTCTTCGAATATTTTTTTTAAGTGTAATTGTATTAAAGAGAAAGACGGTAAAAAAACACGAAGGGTGTACCTAAGATGTACATCATCTCGTAACCCAAATCGAACTGACCTTAGGTAGCAGGAAAAAACTAAAGCTAAATAAAACTAAAAATTTCTGAAAACAAGACTGCCTGAATAACAACAGTGAAAATCAATTCATCAAAGTCATTTTCATTTAATGTAGAACTTCAAATAATCTATTACAAATACATAACTTCAATGGTGATAAAAAAACATGTCTCACATGGTGTTGTTGGCTTTTTATTTTGTAGTAAGTTTTCTTGATACAATGTCTCTAGATGAAGGGATTCTAGCTTTGCTGAATGCATTGGATGAGCTTTAGTTGGAAACATGTATAATAGGTGCCTCTTCATGATTGACATCTAAATTAACGACATGATCATCGAAGGAAATGATTGACACAATACATAGGAATAAATAACCATATTCTCATGTCTATAATAACATGAACTAAGAGAGAAGAAACATACACATTGTTTGCACAAAGATAGAGACTTAACCATTATAATAAGAGCATTATGCTTGATAGGGTTAAAGAAGCCATCTAGAAATAGTAGCACAACATAATTGTTTCATATTAACAATTAACCCACTACATGTTTGTAAAAGGTATCAAAGATCACATAGCAATTGGAGCAAGCCATTAATTAAAGAACACCTTATGTGATCCACGCTAAGTGATGCGATCCTAGCTACAACATCAAATTATCCATTAGGAGTGTTTATTAGGTCTATTGTAAGACCTAAAACAAAGTGGATCCAAGAGGAGTTGAATGGGCTAAGTAAAGAGGATTGAGTTAAAAATGTTCAAATATGTTAGTTTGGACCATATTCTTATTAGAATACATCAAATGAAAAATAAGGAGAATAATTAAAATCTTTTGCTTGGATTTACTTGATGAAGCACTCCACTCTACATGACTTCCTTTCGTAACATGACTTCTTTCTGGTTCTCTCTTTCTTGCCCCTGTCATTTTTTTTCCAGATTTAGTCATATTTTCTTCCTTGATCTCCTCCCTCTTTCCTTTTTTGGTCCAAAATCTCATTTTATTTGTTTCCTAATATTTTCTTCAAAACAGGTAGATTTTGAATCCTAACTTTTAAGCCTATTTTCTCGAAGTAGTGCAATTAACTTTTCTCTTTCTTTAGGGGTGATCAAAGTCCACATCTTCAACTCTCTCTTGATTTCTTCATTGCCCACATCTATGGTTTCAAGTTCCTCTTTAGTGGGTTTCCAAGCTTGTTCATGCTGCTTTATTAATTTTGTGAATTCCCTAATGTTGTATTCTTTAAAGTTTGACCATTTATTCTCGGTGTAAAGTGCAGGTGTTTGTTATGGAAGATCCGCTTTCAGGGTTTCTGAGAGCGGAAAGTGATGTGTAAATGCATAGTAAAAACATAAAATGAACTTTTGAAAATGTATGATCTCATTAAAAGGAAAAGTTTGGCTAAAAAAACAAAGATAAAATCTAATTGACATTTGAAAACTCGATTTAAAAAGGTGAAAAAGGCAAACAACACAATATCATGATCAAACAAGCATTGTTGATTAAATTTTGAACACCAATAGAGCTTCTTGGTTCTCCCAATTCTGGAACATCTCTCCCTTTGCTAGCTTTTGAATGAAGGTCTTGAGATTCAAGATGCTTTGAGCTTAGGCTTGTTTGGATGCAAAAAGATATTATGGAGCATACATCCTAAGGATAGGTTTTATTTTCTTTATGTGAGACATTGGGTAGGTTTACTACTTGGTCTCTAAAGAGGATCTCTTGTTGTCCTAGTGATCACCCTCGTAAAGATAATATGGGGGTTCAGCAGATAGTGGGATGGCACGTGTACCAATCATTATCAGTCTAAACACTCAGCAAAGAGTTGGGGTTTACACAAACTTAAACCTTGACTCAAGTCATAAGGCAAGCTGCTAGTCCCCCACTTAACTTAAAATTTAATGTGTGTGCTCTCAAAAAAGAAAATAATTATAAAGTGATGAATGACTACACCATGTATGACAGAATGTAAAGATGCATGTTAAAGCTTTTAAACAAAGTATCATTCATAGTAAAAAACAACAACAACGCATAGCATAATAAAAAAAACAATTACCAAGCTTAGTCCAAGGGTCCCTAGTGGAGTCGTCATCCTATCGCACCCTTGCGGCGGGAGCGTGGCGTCGCGGCGATCCTCAATTGATTTCGGGGTCTTTGTTGTTGTTTGTGTAAAGGAGTCACCACCTAGTATTTTGGTCGCTAGGAACCCTAACTGGTCTTTCAGAGATTCTAAGGCAAGGGACTGGTTGCGTAAAGGGAAGGTATTAGCACCCCTAGTACGCCCTACCTAAGGTAAGCTGCTTGGTGTTTGGTTTGCTTTATAATTGCTATGGTGTTGGTGTTTTCTAATCCCATCAGTTTTTCTAGGTTTGATTCAGACTAAATTTATTAAGATAGAAATCCAAGGAGATTCTATGTGCTTTAAAAGCTCATTTTCCCCTTAGTATTTCAAGAGTTTGCGACTCGTAAATCACAAGGAGGAGGGACAAAAATCTAAGGAAATTCATGACGCTTTAAAAGCATATTTTTACCTTAGTGTTTCATACTCTCACGACTCGTAAACCGTGGAGTAAAAAATTAAAATATCCTCGATTATAATCAAGGCTTCTTTCAAGGATGTGTGATGACTTATTATTCCTAGAAAAATATTTTGGATATTAACCACTTGGGGTTTCTTTATCCAAACATTAATGGTGAATAATAACAAGTTATTCCCAATAATATTTTGGATATTCATCCCTTTGGGATTTCTTTATCCAAACATTAACGGTGAATAATAAATGACTTCCCCCTAAAAAATAAGATTTTTGTATTTTTTTGGAATATTAGCCAATACCCTTTGGAGTTTTACAAACATGTTGTAAAATCCAGAAATGCAAGAAAATAATTTTTTTGTTGTGTTTAAGAAATCCATGCAAAAACACATTTTAAAAACCTCAAATATTTTTTTTTAAGAAGAAATTCAAAATGATGTTAGGGTATTGGCCGTGTGCATGAAAACATTTTATATATATATGCCATATTTGCGTTGAAAACCGGGTATTCTAAATGCGAGATTGATATATTTTTTTATAAATAAAAAAATACAGACCTTGAAATAAATATGCTAGAAAATCATCAATCTCTCTCTCTTTCTTTTTTTGGAAAGAAAAAAAAAGATGAAACTAGTAGAGCCGGCCGGGTCACCCGGCTGGACATAAAAAAACTCAGCTACTATTCAAGTGAATTATAATTCACTTGAACAGTAAACATAAAAGGCATGCACAGTAGCTATGTAATTAAAATGCAAAGTGAAGAGAATGCATGGAAACTTACCTGGCGCTGAAATGGGCGAAGGAGATGGTGCTGCAGTTTCTTGCGCACAACCAGTCATCATTGATTCTGAAGACAACGACAAACGCTGGTAACTGGTGTTGGTCTTTGTCTTTCTCTTCTTGCTGATGGTTTCTCTAGAGACGACGAAGACGATGATGAAGGTGTGATGTGCCGGTGGAATGGATGTTCTTCCCTCTGTGTTTTCTTGCTCTTTCTCTATTTTCTTGTGGGCTGCTGCTTCGATTAATAACTATGGAAGAAAACATTGCGCCGCTGGAGGAGAAGAAACTGGAGATGAAAATGAAGGGACGAAGACGATGGCGAGGGCGTGCTGGTTGGTCCCTCTGTGTTTTCTTTTGTTTGTCTTCTTTCCTTCTGCTCGTCCCTATTGTGTTCTTCTTCGCCCGTTTGTTCTCTGGTTTGCTTTCCCGTGCTTCCCGCCTTGTCTCTACTGAGAAGAAATGGTTGCTGCTGCTGTGGGGCTCGGTGGAGGCCGGTCTGGGGCTACGTTGATAGAGAGGGCTGCTTTAGGTGCAAGGGAAGAAATGGCCGAGAGAGGGGAATGGCTAGGAGGGGGACTGGTTTTAGGTGCTCTCTCTCTCTCATTCTTGTCAAAAGGAAATGGAAATGAGTGGGCTGTCGGGAAGAGTGAGATGAGGAAATCGGGGAGGTGGTTGGCTATGGGTAAAAGGAGAAAGAGGTTGTAGCTTTAATGGGGTTCCCTGGTTTTGCAAGGGAAGAATGGAGATGGGGGACTAACAAAGAGGGGAGCTGCTGCGTTTTGGAGGAGAGATGGTGATGGTGGAACGGCTAAGAGGGGAATGGGGATTCTGGTGAAAGGGAGAGGGGACAGTGTTTGGCCAGAGAAAGATCCATAGTTTCCTCAAAGGGAGGGGCTGCTTCGTTGTTTTTATTTTTAAAAGATGAGTAGGGGCGACAGCTAGGGTTAGGGTTTTTTTGTGTTTCCCTTAATTTTTGTTTGTCTCTCTACCCCTGTAAATTTTTCTCCTTCATTGTGCATATGGCTGGAGGTTCACTTATATAGAAAATTTCTACACGTGCTATTGAAGAAAATATTGCAATAATTATTGCAGAAATTATTTTTTATAATCAGCACCAACAAATCCTATATATATGGCATTTTATATTGTAGTGATTATTTTCCATAACCAGCACGAATCAAATCATATATCTATAGTATTTTATATTGCAGCAATTATATATGATTCAATAATTATCTCCTTGACATATTGTTTCCTTAATATTAGCCCTGATGCTTTATGTTATCGCCATACATAAACCCTTAATTTTTTTTTGAAAAATTTATCAAAAACATTAACCATTATGAACATTATGCAAACTTGCGAAAACTCATCAAAGCAATATTGAACTTGTTTTATAGTTGAAAATGTTGTGTTAGGCCTATGTTGACTGCTAAAAACTAAGAGACACATCAACCTTACTATTAAAGCCCAATTTTTATGAAAAATACAACTAAACATGATGAAAACTTGTCGAGTTTTATTCTTTTTTTCAAAAATAAATATTTATACACATATACATATATACATAAAAAAGATGAAGATGTATTTTATTAAATGTAGATAACACTAACATGCAGAGAATAAAAATAAAACAAAATAAAATAAAAATAAAAATGCATGAGTAAATAGTGTCCATGCAAACCTAAACGGGAAGAAAAGAAAAGATATGAGGCTTACCTACCTTGAGGCTATTTATAGGTGAGAAGGGTTGTTATGGTTGTTGCTGCTAGTGGAGATGATGGTGGTGCTGGCGGTGGAGGATGGTTTTCTCACTCTCAGTTGTTTCTCTCCCTATTTATTGGTTCTCTTTGTTTCTCATTGAGTTAGCTTCTTTTTCTTTCTTTTTACATTCCTTTCTTCCCCCACTACCTTATGGTTCACAATACCTACACTTCAAGCTTAAAACTCTCTCTGTTTTTTTTTTTTATCTTTTCTTTTTTTTTGTCCATTTTATTGGGTTTTGGTTTTTTCTCTCCTTTTGTTTCCCTTCCTTTTTTATTTCACCTCTTCTACCTTTTGTCTCAATATATCCTCGCTTCTCTAACATTAGACTCTCATTTTTCTTTTTTCTCCATCAAACTCGACATTTTTTCTCTAGATAAGCTCTCTTTTATTTTTTTTGTTTTGCCTCATTATTTACAGCAAAGATAAAGTTCCTAGAATCTTTCTTAATGGAATGATCACTATCATTGGTTACTTTGCATCAATCTCAACCCTTCACCATTGTTATACACTTTGGCTAAGCATGTTTGAGTTAGTCTATTTGCACTAGTTGTACCATGGCTTTAGAGGGTTAAAGCACATATTCTTTAGTTAATAATGTAGTGCATATTAAGGGGAGTGGAATGATGTGTTTTTTTAATATCATTTTTTAGGGTATAGGAAAGAGATAAAATTGCCCAAAGTTAGGCTAAAACCATGGAAAACAAGACAAAGTTGTGAGGCCACCACAAAGAAAAAGACATTGTTCACAATACATGTCCAAAACAACGTCGTTTTAGACTATTTCTTTTTTTTTTTAGTTGTAAAACAACATTATTTTCCCCAAATTGTGCTATTTATTTTAATCGAAATTTCATGTTTAAAAATGGGTCTCCTAATTTTTTATTTTTTTTAATTTGGTCCTTGAATCTTTAATTTTTTTTTAATTGTCGACCAATTTCAACATTTTCTTTTTATTTCTTTTAATTTTTCCACTAATTGCATTAACAATTGTCCTTGAATTTTATTTTCCTTTTCAATTTGGTTCTTGACTTTTCAATTTTTAATTATTTAGCCAATTTCAACCTTTTTCTTAATATTTCTTCACAATTTCATCCTTGATTGAATTTTTCTTGTCCTTGCATTTTGCTATCTTTTCTAGTTCGGTCATTGACTTTCAAATGTTTAGCCAATTTCAACCATTTTCTCTTAATTTCTTCAAAATTTCATCCCTAATTGCATTTTTCTTCTTATTTTTTCTTCTTTTTTTGAAATATTGTTTATTCTTTTTTGATAAAAATATTTGTTGCCTTTTTGTTTGAAATGTTTTTATTTTTATTTGAGAGGGGTCAAGTATTATTATTTTATAAAATTTATTTCCTCAAAGATTTTCTGAAGTTCATAATCCATAGGAATCAAAGTTAATCAAAGTTTCAATCCTTTCGATCTCTGAAAACACCTTTCTTTATTGTACTTTCAAAGATTCTTTTATTTCTTTCCTTTATTTCTTTTTTTAAAAAGAAAATAACCTCCCAACACCTTGTTGACTTTGATAACATCGCCTGCAATAAATTTTACTTGTAAACTATCTTTCTCTCACACCTTTCATGCTCTTCTACGAATAAAATTGTGTAAACTTAGTTCTCTTAAAAGTTAAGAAAATTAGTGTTTAAGCTCAAAAAGAATAAGGGATATATAACGCCAAAGTATAATTCAACAAAGCTTAAAGTTTTTCTTAAGTTTTAAAGTTTCAATTGATTCAAAGAATGCCTAAATCATTTCTTAAGTGATATCCTAAATCATTTCTTAAGTGATATTTTATCCAAGAAACCATGAGCATCATTAAACAACTTTTAGAGTTTGTTAAGATCATATGAATTTATAATATTCACATAAAATTTCTCTAGGTATGCAAAATAATTATTGATCTTGATGACCATTCATTGAATATAGAAAATCTTAAATTAAGCAAAATCAATTCAAGAATTAACAAAATAGACTCTGAAAACTATAATAAATTTCAACCATTATTACATTTTACAACACTTTGAACATTATTTTATATATATATATATAAAAGAATCCAACCCCATATCATAGCTCAGGTACATACTATTTATCAAAAACGCATGCGATTAGTTGTTGTCAAACTATTTAGTGCTAAAAATTCGAGAGTCAAGTACCCTGCAATATGAAAGAACTCTGTAAAGACACACCAGAGACATGTACGTTCTGCTTTATATATAACCAGAGTCGTTACAAGAGAGAAGAGAAAGAGCTTACTATTTGTTACAAGAGATACAAATTAATTACATGAGATTTAAATACAAGATAAAATGCCCTCCCGTTAATCTGAAAGCTATCCAGTTTGAACTGGATGTGATCCTATTCTCCACCCATAAGAGAAGTCCGTACATCCATCCTTCTTTTCATTCGAGCCATGAATTTAAAGGGATTTGCACGCAGGAAAGACAATACTGAATATGCAGTTGAAAGAATCAATCCATAGGAACAAACTAATTGGGTAAAAAAAAGATAGGCTTGTAATGTGATGATGGTTATGAAAAATCCAGTACGTTCTTGCACCGTGATTGCCAGGATGAATGTATATGCTAAACCCATACAGAGAAGGGAGTAAAAATTAAGAGATGTCGCTACCTCCATGCTTGATGTTACATAACTGGTACGACCTAATGACATCTGACAAAGGATTATAGCGGCGATGAGGGAGAAATTCATAGCTAGCATGTCAAAAAATATATAAGCTCTCATCAGATTTTTTGAACTATCACTGCTAAGATCAGAACCTGATCCAGGCGCAGTGATAGCACCAGCGAAGGTTACTCCAGCTACCAGTACTGCTACCACGAGAAGATTCCCTACCCCTCTGTTCCGTTCCTCCGTCGTTAACGTCGTTAAATCATAGTTAAGATTGATGTCAAACTCAGTCTTATCACCTGCCTCCACCAAAACTTTTAATACCTCACGCTGAACAACAAAGTGTTGATTAGACAATATATGGTAAACAAATTATATAAAGCTTTTCAAGTAAGTATTGATTATTCCTATACACTTATTAGAAGCTGGATTGTAGAGAATGATTCATATAATGCCATTACATTGGTCAAAAGTCACAATATTATAAGATCATGACGCTTACAACATGAATTCAATAACATTTTAAATTCTTGTAGTATCTTGTTTTGTGAAC
>Ga0325404_1001233_pt1 | contig 27110 bp, 17 predicted proteins | sample PopdelMetagenome_18_FD_205664 | JGI IMG/M metagenome (GOLD analysis project Ga0325404, IMG submission 205664) | Populus deltoides microbial communities from Bellville, Georgia, United States - Xylem-Control-R1 | ecosystem: Host-associated > Plants > Phyllosphere > Stem > Wood/Secondary xylem...
GAATTTGCATAAAAATTAAGTCCAAGGACATAATTAAATTTTTAATAGGCCAATTTGATTTAATCATGGGCCAAATTAAATTTTAATTATATTTAAGAATTAATTTGGATCCAATTAAAGGATTTAATTAAGTACAAGGACTTAATTATACTTTAAATGGGTCAAATTAATTTTATTTGGGGCTTAATTGGTGAAAAATTAAGTTTGAGGGCCTAATTTGGGTTTAATTGAGAAGATTAGAATTTTAAGAGATCAAATTTAATTTTTACCAAGTTAATTGATTGAAATTAGGGGACAAATTGCAAGAAAAATGAAGTTTTGGGGTCAATTAGGGATTAAATTGAAGAAATTCGCAGCCAGGGACCAATTTGCAAAAGGCGCCAGACTATAGGGATCTAATTGACAAAAACCGGGGACTAAATTGAATAAATTGAAAGTTTAATTGTCAATTAGGGGTTAAATTGCAAAAATCCGAGACCAGAGACTAAAGTGCAAAGGGTGCGTAAATCCAGGGTTCCAATTGAAATTCGGCAAGGGTGTAATTACACTAAATTAAAAGTTTAGGTCAATTAGGGGTATAATTGCATAAAAGTGAAAGTTGGAGGACTGCTTTGAACTTCGAAGAAATCCCTATTTAAAACCTAAAACAGCGTCGTTTTGAGTTAAAAAAAAGAGGGACTAGATGACGCGTCGTTTGGTCAATATTCACTATCTTCTTTATTTTTCTGGAAAAACTGGTCCACTCACCTCTTTTGCAGGTGCATTTAATGCACTTAACGTCCACCAAATTTGCCAAACCGTGCACGAAACTGATCACCAGACATCCCTCTATGTCTGGGTATGGTTGTCACCGGCTCATTGGCACATAAACGGACGTGGCACCACTCCAAAGAGGTGGATTTGATGGCCTGAGGAGGAGAAAATCAGGTCCAAAATCGGAGAAAAACCAGCCACCTCCCCTGTTTTTCTTCTTTTTCTGTCGTCTCTCTCTCTCTCTCTCTCTCTCTCTCTCTCCTTTCTCCTTCTCAACTGTGCCTTCAGCCGCCACCACCACTGTCACCGCCAGCTGGACAACCATCCTCTCCACCACACTTCTCCCTCTCCACTGATGCTTCTCCTTTTTTCTCCACAACGGCAGCAGCTTATCAGTACCACCATTTTTGTTTTCTTCCTTCTCTAGCACCGGCAGCAGCAACATCAGCGCCGACCTCCACCTCCACAATCGGCTTTACTACCATAATTTCCATCAACCCAGCTCCTCATCAGTGGCAGAGCAGCCACCGTGACCTTCTTTCTCTTCTCCTTCCAGCTTTTCTCTCTCCTCTGCAGCCTTTTCTTCTTCCTCCCACAGCCGACTCCGGCCACCATCACCTCAGCCGACGCCCCCTGAGCCACCGGCCGAACCACCTCATCACGACCGAGACCCCCACGCCAGGCAACTTCCTCCTCCCAGCTTTGCCTCTTTCTTCCTCGTCGTGGCTGCTGCATGCAGAATTCATTTCTGCATGCAACGAGCCAATTAATTAGCCCCTAGTTTGGGCTGGGCCATAAGTGGCTGGGTCTGGCCCGGCCCTTTTTTTTAAAAAAAAAAACAAAAAAAATCCAAAAAAATTCAAAAATCCTTTGAAAAAATTATGATTTTCTCAAATATTTTTCTACCAATTTTTGTATAATATCAGGTTGTATATTTACATTGTGAAATACAAATCCCGTACTAAAATACCTGGTTTTCTCCGAAATGCTTCAAAAAAAAATCAAAACATTTTCAAAAAAAAAAAATATTTCATTGCATACGGCCAAATCCTAAAATTTTTTCAAGCATATTTTTCACTAAAAAAAACAAAACAAAAATTGCATCTTTTTCATGTTTAAAAAAAATAAAAAATGGATATCGTAACTAGTTTATGATTATCCATTAGGATTTGGCCAACATGTCAAAAATCTTTTTCCGATCTTTTTTTTAGGATCCAGATGTAGACTTTAATATTTGTGGGGTGTAAAATTACACGATAAAGTACACCCTCAGGTATTAAAGATACAAGGTGTACATAAATGTGATGTTAAAATTCAGACTTTAGAACGGTTAGGATTTAACCTGATAAGATAGAGACCCTCTCATGAAGAGAGATCTGCCTTGAGCCTTAGAAAAGACCAACGAATAGAAATCCGACTTAGAAAAAAAAAATCAAACAACAATGCAGCTTACCTTAGGTAGGGTGCATTGGGGGTGAAGCGTCTTCCCCTTGCACAACCAGTCCCTTACTCAGACTCTCGCAGACCATAGGTTCCTTGTGACCATAATACTAGGTGGCGACTCCTAAACATTAATCATAATTTTATGATTAAATCCAAAAACCCTTCCCAACACACAACACCTCATCAGGAGGCACGACACGAGCCTCCATCGTCGCCAGACGACGTCGCGCCCCCTGCGACAAAGGGCAAAATAGTCTTCTAACAATTAATAAATATTATTAAAAATATAAAATGGTTAACACGTGCTACACACGTGCTGGTGAGTGGATGCTGTCTGCGCTTTTCGAGTGGCGAGTACAACGGCTTCCGACATCCAAAAAAAGCCAACCTTCATGTCTCCTGAAATATTCAATTTATGGTGGTTAGGGCATGTCATGTTTTTTTTTCTCCCTCTCTTTTTTCTCTCTTGACATCGGTATTTGCATCTAACCTTACAAAATTTAGTTGTGTCCATTAGTTCGTGTTTGTTTTAATTTTGGTCCTTATTGTTTTGATTGCTATTTGTGTTGAGTTTTATGTTTACAAAGTTTTTTTTTTCAATTTCATCCTTGAGTGTTTTATTCATCTAATTTTTATATCCAATTTAGTCCTCATTCCTTTAATTGTTTTTTTAATCATTTTCTTGATTTTGTTTCAATTTTGTCCCTCAATATTTTATTTCATTTAATTTTTTATCCAATTTTGATCCTTATTCTTTTGATTGTTAATTTTTTTTCTTATCATTTTCTTAATTTATTTTGTTTTTCAATTTAGTCCCTAATTATTTTCTTTCATTTAGTTTTTGTACCATATTTGGTACTTATTGTTTTAATTATTATTTTTTTATGATTGGAAATTTTGCTTCGTTATTTTTTCATGTCTGCCTTCTATATGTTAATCTCGGTCTCATAATCCAGGTCACTGGATTTAAATATTAGCGCGATTCAAGTTTGGTTTTTTAGGTTATTTTTTACAATTTTATTTTTCTTTTCAATTTCATTATTTGACATTGGGTATTGATATTCATAATTTGTTTTGCTTTTTTTTTTGTGGGGTTATCCCGGGTGGCGAGCTAGTCGAGTTAACCTGGGTTGACTCAGGTTTTTTTCTCAAATTGTGTTTTATTTTTTGCTTTCATCATTTGGAATTAAATTATTAGTCATTGAGCCTTGTGTTTTTTATTTTATTTTCTTTTTGTGTGGTTATCGCGGGCTCAAGTTAGTCAAGTTAACCTGAGTAGACTTATGTTTTTTTTCTCAGTGTTTTTTTTTATTGATTTAACTTCAATATTTTTTCTGTCTTTTTCTTTTAATTTAATTTTTTTTATCACTATCTCATTTTATGTGTAGCGAGTTAGCCAAGTTAATCCAGATTGACTTAATTTTTTTTTTTGATGTTTTTTTTAAATTGATTTTATTTTTAATTTTATCATTTGACATGAGGTTATTAGACCTTAAGTTTAACAACTCAAATTTATTTAATACAATTTCAAACATTTACTTGTTATGTATAAGGCCATTTTCTTTATTACATTGGCCTCTATAAAAAATTATGTAGAATTTCCTCTTAATTTTTAATATTTCAATTCTTCAATAGTTCATTAATTACCCTGCAAATCTAATCCATCACATGGCAGCATTAAGCATGCCCCAGTTCATTATATATATATATATATATATATATATATATATATATATATATATATATATATATATTTATTAATGATTTAATCTCCATTCAAACATCTCATCACAACATAACAACTCTCGATATACTCAATTTAATCTAGTAACACATAGAATCATGGAATAACATTTAATCTAGTACTCAATAATAAATATTGTATACAAGAATAAAAAAAATATTTCATACTTAGTACATCATAAGAATATTAGATTCTAATGAATTCTCACTAAATGTTTATTTAATATATCAATATTAATACAACATGCATTTCACAAGGACTTTTATCGAGATAATAATGTAGCATTAGTGGCTTCTATTTGAGACGGTAAGCTTAGCATCAATGACTTTTGTTCATGACAAAGCTTATCAATCAGTGGTAACCATCCTTGACAATGCTTATCAAACACTGTTTATCGTCCACGACAATGCTTATCAAACCCTAGGGGCTCCTTTTCTTCCCTTTTTTATTTTCAGAATATTAATCTCTTTATTTTTCATTATTTTATCCTCTTATTTGAACTAATATGCATAAGATGTATGTTTCAAGAATTTTAAACTAGAATTCAAAATAAAAACTAAAGTGTAGTGTTGAGCACTTACTTGCATCTCGAGATGAATGCGCTCTTCTAACCATTAAAGATATCACTCTTGATGTTTTTTCTGAAATCAGAAAAGATAATCAAATCAATATCACATAATTTTCACAATAATTCCAAAGTGTCTAAGTTCAAAACACAATAAAATCTTCATTCTAATTCAACACAAGATTTAATTCAATTTTAAACCATCATCAACATCTCTACACACACCAAACACATTCAATTAAACAAATATTCATGAAATTCCACAATTCTCCCTATTTTTTTCTCTCCTGTACGACACCACAACTATTAGCCATAATAGATTTTCTTATTATTTGAACTACTTTCACATCTCTTAACACATTTTTACATGAAATTTCTCAATTCAAACAAATCTACAATTATTCACATCTTGGTAAGCCTATAGCACTATTATAATACCCATAGTTTTGAAACCCGGCCCCGCCCCGACGGGTCGACCTGGCCGACCCGTGGCTGGAACCGGGCCAGGTTGAAGAAAAAATAAGAAAAGTCATGACTCGATTGACCTCGCGACCCGGTTGACCCGACAAAACCCGGTTGCAACCCGTTGTCTTTTTTTTTTTTTTTTACTAAAACGACGTTGTTTTGATTTTTTTTAAAAATAGAGATTGACCTAGCCGACCTGGTGACTCGGTCAAAACTCGGAACCCGGGCCTTGGACCGGGCTAACTACCAGCCAGGTTTAAAAACTATAATAATACCATTTTCTAATTCAATTTTTTCTATGATTTTGTATCAATCACCACCTATTCTAACTCTTTCCTATATACACTCATGACTCATGTATGTTTCAGTGAACTTCATCACACTTTATAACTAACAGTTACCCTATTTCCTCTTTAAGAAGCTATACTTGACCGGCTTAAAGTGTTACTTCTTTCATATTATTTTTTTAATTTATTTTTTATTAAACTATTATTAACAACATATTTTTCATCCTTTTTTTTTTCTCCCGAAACACAACAACAACATATAACTTCCATTATATATTCATTATACCTATATCAAGCTTGCTAGTTATTAAGTATACTAATCTTATACATTTCCATTCATCACTAACATGCCAATATAAATCAATTACATAATTAAACAAACATAAACATATGTTCTCAATATATTAAATACTTCTAACTAAAAGTAAAAAAATATTTAATGCATCATGGAAGAAAATATTTATTTCTTGGTTAGTAGAAACTCATTGGAAATTGAACTATACAATAGAGGGAGTCCTTTTTTTACACAATAACGAAATAAAACTCGAATATATTTCAAACTAGTAGAAAATAATATTTATTTTCTATGACCATACTTGCATCAATTTTTTTAAAAGAAAACATCAAATGGAGGGCATTTAAGATGATCAAGGCTCTTCACATGCCAGCCATATAAAAAGTTCAATACCCTCCCTCCATCACAAGCCCATCTTCAAGACTGAATCCATTAACACCGCCAACATCAAAATGGACCATATTTTGATTGCCAAAATGATCATTACCCAAATAAATCCTAGTAGCCACATTCTTCCTTAAATCTTGCATGGCCCTCACACACACCTCAAGCTCTTCCAACATCATATCATCAATAGATTCATCCCACCAAAAGCCTGCATCGACATCATTCTCACACACCTTGTTGCACTCTTCAGTAATTGCTACATGCTTCTTCTTCTCTATTCCTGTAAATTTAGTCTTGTACTTTTTTCCCACTTTAGATTACTTCCTTTTTTCTTGGTTTTACTAACTTAATCAATGGAGGATTCTCTAACCATATAGGGGACTTGTTTGCAGGAGAATACATCATAACCAAACTTGGATACCTCGATCTAACAATTCAGCCTAAACATCTCGGTCTATAAGCAGTTGTGAAAAGCCCAAATCCATTTGAAATCTCAACAACTTTATCATGTGGGAACACTTATTTAAAAGAAAGAGAGATAGAAAAGAAGAAGAAGAAGAAGAAGAAGAAGAAGAAGAAAGAAAGATGAGTATAGATAGAGAAGCAAGCAGCGATAAAGGTTGTAAGGGGTACATGGAACTGGATGTGTTGAAATGAGATTATGGAAGAAAGCTCCATTCTTTTTTGGGGTTTTCTAGAAGGAATTATGCAAGATAGCTAATTTCAGGTTAAGAAGAACAAAGTAGTCAATATCACAGATCTTTAAGGTTATTGAAATAAAGGCAATGTACGGTCCATTCAACTGTAGGCCATTAGTTAAAATGCCAGATAGCTTTAAGAAAAAAGTTAGAAAAATGGCATAGGCTTTTGGAAAGAAGAATCATAAAGAATGGCTTCCGCCCATGTCATACGTTACGATACAGGCACTTTATTCCAAGTTCAAAATCTAATTCCTCATGCTTAATTAATTCTTCTGATTAAGCAAATGCAGATGCACCAAAAAAAAAAAAAACTTCTGGTTATACTCAGACGAATATGATAACAAAAAACATTAACTACATAAATATTATTAATTTTTAAGATCTGTTTGATATTATAATCAAGTAAAGTTAATTTGAAAAAAAACATAAAATTGACATTAACTATATCACCAAACACACTTATTTCTCAATTTTTCTATCAACTAAATCAAATCAAAGGCAACATCTACAATTAATGACTTTGTATAATTAGCATGGTAGAACTCATTTTGTTTACACCTTCATATCCACAAAAGTCTTCACTTGAAAATCTCCAACTTCAGATGCCTCCACCTGTCTTTCCTTGTCTCCATGGAAGTTCTATTGCACCAAACTCTTCCCACGTTGTGGCCCATACAATTTAATTTATTCATCTTTCCCTTAATGGGTTTGCTGCCCATACAATTTAATTTATTCATTTTTCCCTTAATGGGTTTGCTCTAATTCACATTACAACAAGAATCATGGACTAGTCAACGGTCCCGAAGTCACATTTGGCGAGTTCTTACGCGGTAAAATCTCAAGGATTTCTGACAAGTCCCACTTCAACAAACCCGCCCTTGATCAAAGGTAAGGAATCACACACGTGTTTTCCATCCAATGGCCCAAAATTACTCACACTTTCAAGGCAAGACCTGGGCTCTCCCTATAAATAGGGAATAGGAGGCACATTAACATATTCAGACACTCCGCTCGTATTACAACAAGGAAAAACAGGATCCACTTAAACAGAAAAAACAGATTGTCGATGGCAAGAGGACTAAACATGGTATTCCTTGCAGCAATTGCTATAGCTGCTTTGATACAAACCTCACTGGCGCAAACAACCCATACGGTGGGTGATACCACAGGTTGGGCCATTCCTACTGGTGATCTTGCTTTCTACTCATCATGGGCTGCAAACCAAACCTTCAATGTTGGTGAAATTCTAGGTAACACCACAACCCTAATTAACGTATGCTTTTTTTTTTTATTATATAAATCAGAGAGAACAATATGAGACTGGATTTTTTTCTCATATTAATATTTTATTTTTGATTTTTTTTCAGTGTTTAATTTTATGGCCAACGCACATGATGTTGCCAAGGTGACAAAGGCAGATTATGATGCTTGCACCTCAAGCAGTCCCATTTCTTTGGTAGAAACCAGCCCAGCAAGAATCAACCTTGATGCTTCAGGAGAACACTATTTCATTTGCAATTTTACTGGCCATTGCTCTGCGGGTCAAAAGATGATGATCAATGTTAGTGCTGCATCTTCTTCTCCTTCTCCAGCTCCTCAGACATCTTCTCCTGCTCCTCAACCTTCTACTCCAACTCCTCAATCTTCTCCTTCTCCTCAACCTTCTACTCCAACTCCTCAATCTTCTCCTTCTCCTCAACCTAGCACTCCTGCTCCTCAACCTGCTACTCCTGCTCCTCAACCTAGCACTCCTGCTCCTCAACCTTCCACTCCTGCTCCTCAACCTAGCACTCCTGCTCCTCAACCTAACACTCCTACTCCTCAACCTAGCACTCCTGCTCCTCAACCTAACACTCCTACTCCAGCTTCTGGTCCATCACCACCTGCACCTACCCCAGCTTCTGGTTCACCACCCTCACCACCAACTGCCACACCACCTGCACCTGCCCCAGCTTCTGGTTCACCACCCTCACCACCAACTGCCACACCACCTAGTACTGTTGCTCCACCAAACTCTGCCAGATCTCTTGGTTTCGCTGGCTTTACCACTTTCTTGTCCATTTTTGTAGTTTTTTTGTGCTATTAGATTACATGTGGTTAAGAGTTTGATTAGTGTGATTCATTTTTATGTGAGGTTCTTGTTATACAGATTTTTTTTACATACAATAAAGCTCCTTTTTTTTCCTTTAATTTTCAGTTAATCTGGCACTGGTACAATGTAATATTTACAATTTTGCTAAATTTAAGAATTTATTCATCATTTGCATATACTATAATTTCTTTAGAGAAATTATAAATTTTATTTAAAATACGAGAAGGGGAATAAGAATATAATGTCAATTTGTCAAACATTTCACTATCAGCTTTTACTTTGGTCCAAAAGCTGGATTACACATGAAAAAAGACAATGAAAAGATGAAAATGAAAAAACTTAGAATTATTCTAAGATCATGTAATGTTCATATCTCCTTTTTCTTCTTCCTTGGTGTCTGTAATTAATTGGTTTGAACAAAAAAAAGGGCAATTTTGTGGACTTCTACATATGGTCGGTCAGCTAACATGTGGAGGTTTTTCCTGCACAGAGGGAAAATCTTGTCCAATTAATCAAGTTACCCTAGACTAATGATTAGGGCATTAGCATATTGTTTTTTCTAGAATTTTCATTTCATTAGATGGAATGATCACGTTTTCAATTCATCATTTATTATTTTTGGATCATAATAAAAAGTGAAACCAATATTAAACCACGTTGACATTTCATGATTTTTAATAGTCAATTATGATCAATATACAAGTAAACGATTAGAGTTTTTTTTTAGGTGCTGTATTGTTCATATAAATAGTGAAGCTCCTCTCCATTTTTTATTTTTATTTTCATCATTTTTTTATTTCATCCTCATGTTTTTTTATTTATTTAATCCTTTTGTGACCTAATTTTATGAGATAAAATCTTGAATATAGTTAAAAGATAAAATTAAAAGATAAAAGGCCACAATGCATAGCAAAAAAAAAAAAAACAAACAAAATACTTGGTCATTCTCGAAGTTTTTTGAATTTTTATTTTGATCCAAAAGTTCCTTTTGATTCCATCTTCAAATCTAATTTCCTCCCTAGAAGTTCTAGTCTCAACAAGAATACTAGTTCTTATTATTCATATTTCTTGATATGAATAAACCATACCAATTCGCTTTGTATGAAGGATGAGATTCCATGGATACAAAGCAATTCTAATAGATTTATTACATGGTCTCATTGGTGTGACCTATAAATTTGCTAATTATAATTTGGGTGCTTTCACTATTCAACCATGGATGCTTAGCAGGGAATCTTGTATATTACGAATAACTAAATTCCTATTGAAATGAAATCTTTATGATAAATCAATGCAATTTAAATTTAGAAGGAGTCAATGAAAAGAAATCAATTCAAATCCTAGTTTTCAATTTATGAGAGATATTGAAAGAGATCAAGAATTCTCACTATTTCTTATATTCATGGTGTCACATGTGTGAGGCGTCGGAGAGATCATCCACTCTCATAAAGTATCTATCTTACAAATATAGGCAGACAAGGAATCCTTGTCTTTTAGCATTGGAAAAAGAAATGGGAGTTGCCATCTAGTATTTTGGTTACTAGAAACTCTAACTGGTCTCAAAGATCAGATACGGGGACTGGTTGCGTAAAAGGAAGGTATTAGCACCCCAAATACGTCCTACCTAAGATAAGCTGCATTGTTTAATTGTCTGACAAAAAACTAAGGTCTTGTTGTGTTTTCTAATTGTTGGTCTGTCTACGGTTTAAGAAAAGTTCTCATCGGTACGAAGATTCTTATCTCATCGGGTAAAACCTAACCATTCTATGTCAATCAAAGAAACTAATTTTAATATTAGGAGTACACCTTATGTGTAAGTTCATAATCCCATATATTAAAAGAAAACAAAATAATTTTTTTAAAATTTTTGAAATGTTGGCCTCGTGTTCATGACTTTAATAAACTGGTTATTAAAGTCAAAATGCATGCTAAAATATATTTTGGATTTTTGTTGTATGAAAATACAATATGAATTTTTTTTAGACTTGGTCGTATGCATGAAAACAAGACTTTTTTTTAATTTTCTTTTTTTCAACATTTCAGAGAAAATCGGGTGTTTTAATACCAAATTTGTATCTTTACGGTATACAATACAAACCAATATTGTGCAAAATTGATAGAAAAATACACAGGAAAATCATAATTTTTTTGAAAAGATTTTTTGGATTTTTTGAAATTTTTTGGACTAAGCCCAACCCAACCACTTTGGTCTGGGCCAGCGCTATCCGACCCAGAAAACTAAAACAAACAGTGGAGAGACTCCCCACTGTTCATGTAGAACAGTGGACCGGCCTGGAGAAGACAAAAAAAAGAGGAGGAAGAGGAAGAAGCAGATCTGTGGCCTTTGACGGTGGCGCTGGTGGTGGCGAAGAGGAAGAATGAAGGTGGCATTGCGGTGGCGGCTGAGAGATGATTCCAGGCAGCGATCCTTCTTCTTTTTCTCCCTTCTGTCTCTCTGTGTTTCTATTTTTTTTCTTTCCTTCATTTCTATCTCTGTTTCTCTTCCTTCTCTCCTTTGTTTTTTTTCAACTCTCAAAACAATCTTCCTCCCTGATTCTCTCAAGTCTCCCCGGTTTTCTTCTTAAAATTTCCTTTTGTTTTTTTCTCACTCCAAAAACTCTCCTTTCAAACTCACCCCGTCTGTTTTTTTTTTCGTTTCTTTTAAAAAATCCTTCCTTTTATTTTTTGTGTTTTCCCCCTCTGTATTTATAGGCGCACGAAGAGAGGGGCACCTTACCCCTACCATGGCACAGGGTAAGGTGGCTACCCTACCCATGTCTTGGCACATGATAGGATGGCTGGGTATGGTTGCATTAATGATGGCAGGGTATGAGATGTGGCTTGTGTCAGGGGAAGGAGAGGGAAGACAGGAAAAGATTTTCAAAATCTTTCCTTTTCCTTGCCTTTGCACACATAGGGAAAGGAGATGAACAGTGTCGTTTAAAAATGACACCGTTTCATCTTTTATTTTTAACAGTGTAATGAAATGAATTTGGGAATAAACCAAAAATGAGTTATGACACATGGATCCAGTTCAATTTAATGAGATCTTTCATTCATATTTTTTTTTCCATCAATAATATTTTATAAAACTCTTGGACTCATAAATTTGAAGTATCTTGTTTTCACGCAATTCACAGGGTCAACAAGTAATTGATATTTCATGATCAAGGGTATTAGTGCTATTTATAGTAGTGGTCATTATATCATATTAACAATCAAAAGATGGTCAAAATAAAAAAAAAATCTTTATTTGACGAGGCTTCTTCTTATACATATGAATTCCATTAGACTTAGAAATGATAAATTGGAAAAATCCCTTGGGTCTTCCAATATCAATAGGTTGCTTGTTTTGCTTATGTATCTCCCAAAAAGATAAAAGATTTCTAAGAGTCATTTTCTAGATTCAAAAGAGAGTACTTGGATTCGCCCAACAACTAAAAAGGTATCATGTTTAAATCTAGTTAGGGTTCGTGATGCTGAAGGAACTGGGTCAGAAAAGAATAGGATTCTAGTTGTAAGATATCTAATGAAACTGTCCTTGAAATTGAGACCTCATTCAGAGAGAAATATATCAGATATCTAGAGTTTTTTCGGATATTATATTGATGACCCGTTCCAAAAAAACTATGATTGGAAATTGTTTAATCATCTTTCTCTGAAAAAAGGGTGAAACATAATCAACTTGAATTCACAATAGCTATTTGAAATCTTAGTGAAAGACTAAATTTGTTATCTCATGTATGCTTTTCATGAAAAAAAATATCAATTAAAGTGAAGGGTTTCTTCAAACAACAATGAGCTAAGTTAACTAGTCAATCAAATGATATTGAATATGTTTCTCATCTCTTATCGAGAAAAAAATGATCTATTTCTTTGCAAAATTATGCTTAATTTCATATGTGGCAATTCTGCCAAGACCTCTTCGTTAGTTGAGAGAATAATCCGCATAAATTAAGTTTTTTTAGGAACATTTTAAGAGAAAATTAAATTTGGTTAGATAATGTATGGATGGTAAAAAAGAATTGGTAGTTTATCCGAGCATGAAATATATCATCAAATATTTAATATGATTTTACAAGATCTAACTTTATTCAAGGAGGAGCTAGCCAATTGAAGAGATCTTTTGATCAATCTAGATATCGTTTTTATTCCATTACCAATGAGGATTCAAAATATCATACATTGTTCAATTAAAGAGAGATTCAATAACTAAAAGAAATATCAATTATTTGGACTCTTTAATTTATTTATTTTTTCAAATGGAATGAATAGAGATAGAATTAGATTGATTCCCTAAATACCGTTCTTGATACTCTTTAATGTCCCGGTTATTCATGAAAGGTGCAAAGGAGATGAATAATCATTTTCTTTCAAAAGAAACCAAAAAAACTTCTTTATAATCTTACAAAGCCATTCATTCTTTTTTTTTTTCTCTAATAAATTGTTAGAACTTCATCTGGGTTTGAGTCTTACTAAGTGGTCCATTAGAGATAAAAAAAAAACAATTGTTGAATAAATAACAAGATGATTCCTTTTCCCTTCTAAGCGATTATAAAATAAAGAAATAGTTAACATATTCAAGACAATTATGTATTTATAAAATACCATCTCAATTCATCATATTTCATCATATCTGAGATGTGATATGGTTCTGAAGGATGAACTAAATATGGACAATTCCAATAAGATTTTTTCTTGAATAATTTTATTTTATTTCATCTATTCCATGATTGAAATGGGGGTATACACATTACCTCGCGATTTTAAATTAGAAAACAGATTTCAAGACATGGTAGACCTATTTTTTATTTTTTTTAAATGGATTTTTTTATCAAATGATCATAAAAAATGGTTCATATTTCTTATGAAATGATTTGGAAGATCCAAAACAAAACAAAAAAAAAAGTGGTTTTTGTTACCAACAACATAATGGAGGCAATCATTTAAATATGGATTGATTTGAAATCTGATTCAAACCAATATAACATTTATATGTATATAAAAATATATTGAATCAATTCTTTTTAATGAATAAATCCGATCATAACTTAGAATATGGTATTCATAAAGAAAAAATAGGAAATGAAACTCTGAAATCAAAGAACTATAAAGAAATATACAATCAAGCAATATCTATTAAATTTGTAACATAGTAAAAAAAAATTAGGATCCTACTTTTATATATATATATATATATATATATATATATATATATATATATATATATATAAGTGGTCTAATAGGAGTAAAGATTTTTAGAAACATTTCATTTATGAGAAGAAAAGCCGTTTTCTTTTTCAAGTAATGTTCGATCGATTATGTATTAATTAACTTTTCATTGATCTAAGGTATCAACAAAGAAGATTTGTCTAAGTCACTTTTCTTGGTGTAAAAGTGGTCTAAAATTATATCTTTTCTTGTCCAAGTTTCTTGGTTTTTTTTTTTATCTAATAACTCAATTTCTTTTTTCTTTGTGAGTTTTGGGAATATCCTTATTCATGGTTACACGATTCATATCTATAAATTGAAAAGTCTGAATAATTAACCCTGCAATAAGCTATTAGAACCAATAGGTCTTCAAATTGTTCATTTGAGAAAATAAAAAACCCTTTTTATTGGATGATCATAATACTTTTTAAGAAGCAATTTTTTTTTATCAATGAATGAACACTATCACTTTTTTGCTCAATAAGATATCAAAGTGGATGATTGACTCATTCCATACTAGAAATAATTGCACGAAATATTTTGATAACACAAATTTCTCTTTCTTAATGATATCCCATAATCAAGATAATTAGATGAATCTCGTGGAATCATTTTATAGAAAGTCACTGATATATTCTTTTTTATAAAGAAAATCGACTTTAATTCTTGAATAATCTACATCATTTCTGCTTTTATTATAACAAAATATTCCTTTTTATATGAAATATCCATGTATCAAGAATTATGATTTTAGTTATGATAAAAAAATTCCTCAATATCATGTTCATTTGCAACAAAATATTTTCTTTAACGGTGGTAAAAAGCATGTTCTTTTTGGAGAGAGAGACTATTTCATCAATTGAGTCGCATGTGTCTAATATATTCATACCTAATGATTTTTTATAAAGTGGCAATGAAAGCTTGTACAAGTATTTTCATTTTTAATTCAACTCGATCCATTCATTCATAAAACTTGTCTAAATTTGGATTTAAATATGTATGCATAAAACTAATACCTGTTCTCTTTACATTAATAGGTTGATAGATAAAATAATTTGTAACATATCTCTACAAAGTATATTTGATGCTAACAAATTGATACAGACTAAAGTGAATTTTTGTACAAAATTAGGTTTTGTACCAAAATTAAATTAGGAAAAAAAAAAGAGATTGAAAAGGTATCAATTTGTAAATTAGAGGACTAAAGTGAATTTTTACATCAACTTCGAATATACCAATGATTTTTGGCTCCATTTCATCTTGATCCTCCTCCTTTCAATTTGTTCTCTGATTAGCAAATAAGAAGCAATTGGCTATCAATTTTCTATCAATTTTGAAATTAAAGGACTCAATTGATGAAAAAAAAGAGTTTAAGAATCAAAATAAAAAAAAATATTATTGTGAATGATATTTTACGTTGATGCAAACCACCGTTTTATTTTAGTTTTTTTTTTTTATATTGAATCATGGTTGGGCTATCACCGGATCTTTCCGGTATCTAAGTCATGACCCAATGTTTGAATGATGTGGTACAATTCGGCATATATACACACACTTAAATCCCTCAAGGGAATTGTTTGAATTGATTTTGTTTTTTGGCAGAAGGCCCAATAAGCCATTCAGTTTCTTTGTTATTTGTTTTTTTTTTCCCTTTTCTGTATGGATTTGGAATTGAAATAACAATGCAAGTTGCATTTTGTAGATCTTATCCCTTATTTCATATTTCTTAAAGAAAATTACAGGATAATTACTTGGAAGGTTTTGGCTTATATGCAAGTGTTTTTGGCCATGCATATATGTCCCTTGCCAAGTTTTGCACGCTGTAGCAGATAATCAAAGGGGTCAAATTTATAGATGCTAGCTGAGCGACTACTAGTAATTAACATTAGTCGGCAGCGTTCAATCGTCAATGAGTTATGCTTCACGTACGTACCCTAATTGTTATCCAATTGCTCTAAGAAAGTGAGGACCGTAAGCGGTATGTGGTGGATAAGCCTTTGCCAGCTTTTGCCTGATTGTCATCTTATTATCAATCCCTAACCGTCACATATAGTACATAGTTATCTCCCCCTCGACATAAAGAAGAGAGAGCACTGTCTGCTTTTGCCTCCAGGGTCGATCTGTTGAACACAGAATATGGCTATTAGGATAGACAGGATCGTGTTCTTGATCATTGCTGTGGCTTTACTAGAGGGAGCAACCTCAGGAACAAAATACGAAGTTGGAGATGATTATGGTTGGAGAGTTCCTGAAAATAGATCTCACTATGAGAACTGGGTTCGTGGTAAGAAATTTGAGGTTGGAGATTCATTAGGTAAGCATATATATGATTCTTTTAATTTTCTTTGGACACTAAATTAGTTTATTTATCTTGGAACTAGTTCAACATTAGTTTTATCGAGCTTGATTAATCGTGTCATGTCCTCATTAACTAGCTAGGGAAACGGTGATAGCTCATCAATGATTATGAAACATACAGAGAGTATTCAGAAATGTATGGATGGAAAAATTATTGAATTAATCTTACATATTTTCTATGCTCTATTACATGCACCTTCATACTATATATATGCAACTTACCTTTTGCTTCTCTTCTTCAACTGGGTTTCCGAGTTGATGCTAGTAAATTAAGTCATTGGCTTAATTATCATAAAATATTTATTTTGCGTGCTCTCTGTCTGTTGTAAATTGTATAAAGTGGAATCAAAGATAAGCTTTGTGCTTTTTCAAAAGTTAAAAGAGAGAAGAAATTGTCTACCGAACATCAGTGCTGGAGAATTTTCTCTCCATTCTTAGAATTAGATAACTCCCATACTTTTTTTTTCTAGTTCATCAGGACCACCTGAAGGGACAGATTGAAAAGGTGGTCCGGGTGGTCCTGGCCCTCTTAAAAGTTGAAAAAAAATATCAAAATCCTCCCTAGAACTTGTAAAAATTAAAATGTCGTAAATAACTTGCAAAATGATTCTTTCTAAATTGAAATTATACTTTCTGACCCTTCCACTTTACCAAATCTGAATTCGTCCCTGGCCACCTCTTCTATCTTCCCTTGTGACACTCGTTTATTCTTATACCATAAGCTTGAAGGGAGACAAAATATCATTTTTTTAGCTGAATTCCGGGCCATGACCCGTCCTTTGAAATTATGGAATATCATATAGTACGAATCAAAGATGTAGAGAAATTGAAAGATTAATACATAATCTATTGCTGGAAAAAAAATAAAAATAAAATCTCTTGGCATGCCCTTTCATGTTTGACTTTGGCCACACAATTAATATTTCAAAAAATTAATCAAAGTTACAAAGTCAACTTATTGCAATTAATCAGTATATGTAACTTTTGTATTTGCTTAGTAGCAAATTAAGTTCTAACTCTTTCTTTTTCAACGCCTCAGAATTCAACTGGACAGACACACATAATGTCTTGGAGGTAACCACAAAGACCGAGTACGATGCCTGTGTTAAAACAAATGGAATACTTAAAAATATCAGTCCTGCAACCTTTGATTTAACAAAAAATGGAACATATTACTATATTTGCACCATTGCATTACACTGTGATTTGGGTCAGAAGGTTACCATTGTTGTTGGAAATGGAAGCTCAAGCTCTCCTCCAATATCTATGCCAAATAATCATGCTGCCTTATCTGCAGTTCTATCCACCATTACCATTGTTGTTGCCAGTCTAGTTCATCTTTGTTCTTTGTTGTTGTACTAACAATATTTTGTGGTTGGTGTCTAGTTTAATTATCCATCTTAATTAGCCTCTTCCGTTATGTTTACTGAATTTGGATTTATAGCTAGAATAAGTGCAAGGTTTGTACTATTTAGTAGCTATCCAGTTTCAGAGCATTTTCATTGTATGAGGCGATGTTTCGAAGTAGTGTAATAACTTATTTTGTAAAATTATATTAATATTAATAAGACGTGTTGTAATATTTTTTTTTTAAATAATATCGTTCTTAATCTGGCTTGCCAGATTAGAGTTTCTTGCGCGATTAACTACTTTTTGGTTCATTGAAAGATCTTAAAGATCGTAAACTATAAAATAGAGATAATTATCCCTCCTCGTATTATAAACAAGTGTTTTGGCTGATAATACACTTATATATTAGAATATTTGAACACTGCAAATTTTTATGGTAATTCAAAAAGTTGCGTATGCAGTGTTTCGGTGATTATTTTTTTAAATTAGAATCGTTTAGAATAATATAGGTGAAAAGGATAAGAATTTTTTTTTATTAATAAAAAAAAATAAGAGTCACCACTTAATATTTTGATTACTAAAAATTCTAATTGGTTTTAGAGTCTGAATAAATAGACTAATTGTGTAAAAAAAAATTAGTTACACCCCTAATATGTATTATCTGAAGTACGCTTCATTGTTTATTTGTCTGATATAAACTAAAAAAATATTATTTTTTCTAACCATTAGTCTATCTAAAATTTAAGAAAAGTCCTATTTAGTAAGGAAGTCCTTATCTTATCAGGTTAAAAATCTAACCATTCTAATGTTAATATATAAAAAAATTTATCTTTTTATTTAATATAAAAAATATCTTACATATAAGTTTATAATTTTATATATTAAAAAAATAAATTTATTTTTTTTAATTCTAATATCAAAATATATCTTACATGAAAGTTATAATTCTACATATTAAAAATGTTGCATATCTAATATCACGGTGATCTTTAAAAATTTTAAAGAAAAAGAACAAATGAGCCGAGCTGCTGACCAATCTAGGCACTGTTGCATAGCATTCGTGAATTATTCACGCATGCTTGCAACAGTGAATGAGAAGGCGAGGGAAAACATGAGCTTACCTAGTGCAACGGGGGGGTGAAGACGATGATGATGGTGATGATCACGTAGCTCTGGCCAGACGATGTCCTTTTCTCCCTCTTCGTTTCTTATCTGTCTCTTGCCCTTTTTTTTGTTCTCTGGGCTCTCTCTGTCTCTCCGTTCTTGTTCTTCTTCTCTTTTTTTGTTCTTTCTGTTTTCATTCGTTTTCTATTTGTCTCTCCTTTTGATCCTTTGTTTGTGTGTTTGATTTGGCTGAGTCTGCAATCTCGTATGAGGAAAAGAAATAGGAATTCCCTTGCCAAAAGTCTCTCTAGCTTTTCGTGTTTTCACCTCCACCTCCTATTCTCTCTTTGTCCTCCGGTCTCTCGGTTCTCTCTTCGTTTATGTTCGCCTTCTTTGTTTTTCTTTCTGTCTGCTCGTTCTGTGTGTCCTTTCTCTTGCATTTATAAAGCCAAAGAATGCCCTCTATTCGTGCCTCTAGATGATGGGGGATGTTCCTTCCTGTTTGAGGAAAAACAGGTGACTAACAATCCTGCCATTGCAGGACTACTGGTAACGACCTATTTGAAAATGCATCATGAGGGCGAGAGGGATAGAGGGCAGCTGATAGGTAGGAGACGTGGCCCACGACAGATTTTGCTGCAATTTTTTTCTTCTTCTTGCTGAATCGGTAGGATGAAGGAGGAGGTGATGAACAATGATTTTCAAAACGGTGTTGTTTTCTCGACTGAAATGGCTATTTTCAATTTGCCCTCCTGAAATTCTAACATTTAGTAATTGGACCCTTATTCATGGAAATCTCTGTTTTTTTTTTTTTTTAATTTTGCCCCTGGATCAATAGCACAGGTCAATGGACTCGTATTAACTCAAACCGGTCAATTATGGAGACATAAATAGAGCTACGGAGTTGAAATTGTTCACTCCTTTTGACCTAATAGTAACTTCAGTTTTCAGTAGAGTTACTCATGCATAAGACTCAGACATCTGGTCAACATGATAACATCAACAGCCAAATTAAACCAATCAGGTATGCCTGGTTAAGTTTGAATTCAGATAACACAACAATAGATGAACGAATATTCACATGCAAGAGTAATCAAAGAGAATTTGCGTTCTTATGTCACAAGTAAAAAAAGCAGAACATAAACACTCTTGAATATTTATACTTGTACAATTATGTAGCTTACATCCACTGCTATAGAATGATTGCCAAGAGCATGCTATGAAGAATCCTACCATTCTTTCAAAAAAGATCTCAGCACCTACAATAAAAACAGAAGCAGCTCCCAACAAGTTCTTTTCAGCTAATCAACATAAATGCCCACGCTGAGGTAACAGGGTAACAGTTGAGTTGCTAGGCATGGAAAAGGAAAAAAACAGAAGAAACGAGTGAAGCAGTAAAAGCTGAAATGGAGAAAGTGGGACCAGGCATTAAGGAATTTCATGCTTTGTTATCTTTAAATCACATTGCTACCATTGCAACATCTGGGAAAATCTTAAAATCTTACCATATTAGTTTCAAATTAACAAATAATTGTAGGAAGTTGTTGACAAAGCTTAGATTTTTTTTATCACTATTGTTTGGAAAGCAGCATGACGAATGATGGTTAGAAGCCTATCGTTTGTCGCAAAAACAGTGAACTCTAAGTTCCAGAACATATAAACCACCAGAAAAGGAATCATCCATTTTTTTGCTGATGTTAAAGGAACAGTTCAAGAAAGAAGTCAATCACTGCCTTCACACCGCCAACTGGCCATTGCCGTTTAAGAAAAGATTTCAAGACTATTCTTTAATCCTGAATGAAAGGAGCATGGCATTATTGGAAGGTCTATTAATCTTTCTTCCATGAAACATTGAAGACATAGAGAAAGGACCAAAATGATATCTTGATAACTCCTCCGATCCACCATTGAACTCTCAGCAGTTGAAGTTTCACATACAGTAAACTCAAATGCTCAATTGAACAGCAAAACAAACTTACTAACAACCTCCTATTTTATGTCACTGCTCACTTAAAACCACAAAAAGTTATACTCCTGTCTTCAAAGAGATCCCTGCTACAGAAACCATATAAAAGTAACCTCCTGAATCATTCTCAAAAGTGCTGAAGTAACACCAGAAAATTATACTTTATACCCTTCCACATTCTTAGCATGTCTTCTTAATTACTATTTATTTCTATGGTAATCCACTCTCTTTGTCAAGCCAGTTACCTTCAAATGCTCAATTGATATACACAAAAGGAATGCAGGAGCATTATTCACATCATAATTTTGCGAGTATACCCAGGGGATATTGCCCTAGCTGACACCTAATAATGTAAAATCATACAAACAAAAACAGGGCACAAAATTATCTTTCTTCAGACAATTATACTAGGAAACTGGTCATCACTAACCCCATCCTATACAGAACAGACTCACCACAAAAAAATATCCTGAATTTTTTTTTTTTTTTTGATAGATGAACTCATAGAGCTTAAGAATAATGACCTACAGCTAACTCACAGTAACTGTTAGATTCACTCCTGAATTAATCAACATATATGCATAATCGTTTAAGTGCAGAACATTTACCTAGAAACTGGAGAAGTTTATTCTAGCATGGTAGAGTAGCCATTCATGAAGAGGCCCCTCATTGTCATACCAGGACATTTCCATAGACTGGTTTCATTGTGGTTCAGTGCAGTCCTTATTAGTCTTAAGTTTCTCATATATCCTCCTCCCACTGTGTAAATTACTTTCCTTTCTCCAAAATGCCTCCTAAAATCTTTTTTTTATGAATTCAAGATTATTCAATGCAAGGTTGAATGAATAAATGTGTGTGGTGCTAAACTGGTTCCCAAAATACCTACTTGGATTTTGGTAGTGGCTAGACGTCTCAATTTTGCAAAGTTATGTCACTAACCAGTATAGTTTAGATCAAACTCAGATTTCATATACAATTCACCTTTTCCACTAAATCCCAGGTTGCAATCTCGCTGTTGGCGTGTAAATCTGTGATCTGAACTACTACATAGGAAAATGAGGTTGCAAAAAGGAGTGACCAGCATAATTCTAGCCACCTCAAATTTTTATGCATAGACACTACAACGGGAAAAACAATGCCTACAAACCTGGCCCTTCTATTCGACCAATGAACATGTTGGACTGCCAGCAAAAATGTCCATCCTCTGCATTGTCTCTGAAGGGCGCTTTGCGCTTTCTGATGGTTGTCTCCAAATTCTGATCATCACCCTCTGAAACCCACTTAACCGAACAGGACCCAGAGGGATCCCTAGTACTTGTACCAGGAAAAAAACAGAATTCCTTGTTTATTTGTTGAGAAAAAACACTAAACTTGTCTCTTTCTTGAAATCTGCTTGAGCCAGCATTTTCATTTTCTTGAGCTTGATTTCTTTCTATGCTCATGCCCGGGTCTGAGTATAGACCCAGCCTCAAGGATAAATCACATTGTGTGCCAGTTGGCTTGTCATGGGTATTTCTGAAATCTGCTTGTGTGATTCTCGTGGAACCAACTTCAGCACTGGAACATGAGAAAACTGTCGGCAAGACACCCATTTCCCTATGTGGTGCAACAGATGTACCAATAGGTTTGCCCACAAATATAGTGTTGGATTTCGTCTTCATCGGAAATTGGGAGACCACATCAGACGCTTCCATTTTATATTGATTTCCACAATACAAGGGATAAACTGAACCAAAGTTCTGGTGCATGTCGGCTTCCCTTGTTGTCAGCTGATTACTGCCAGGTGGGATATTCTCATACAAGAAAGGGTAACTGTAAGCAACATTACTATTCTCAGCCAAATGATGATTAGACTCTGAAACCGAAAGATCTGGATTCCCAGTTGCCGTGTCTCTTGCAATATTCAATTGATTGATAGAGTGAACTGGCATTAACTGAAGGCCTTGTTCATCATGAGTTCTATCTATAGCTCTAGGAGGTACAGACGCCGATTCTTGTGTTCTCGGGCTGAGGTAGCTCCTGGGATTGCTGTGTCGTTGACTTCTTGAAGCTCTCTCCACTTTGCATCCCAAATTAAGGGCAGCTAAATAACATTTCAACAAACTAGACATGATACAACACCTCCGCTACAATTATTACAGACAATGTATAATTGCAAATTAAAACAAGCCTGAGTTACACAATTTAAGCTTAGATCAATGCATGCTTTAAGAACTCGGCATGCTGCAATCTCAAATACAATTGTTACAAAGCAAATTGAAGTCTTAAACTTTGATATTATCGAGAAAGGGGGAGAGAGGGGGAGAAAGAAGTCTGACTCTGAGATACAATGCTACCAAAATGAGAACCCAAAAACATAATTTCAAAGTTGGATCCAAGAAACATGAGCTTGCATAAAGAAATCAGTACCTTCAATACAGGGAGGCAAAAGATCTCCAGTTTCAGTGCTCTCATCTCTCCTAATAATGGTGTTGATGGCATCATTTACTCTGTCCCAAAAAGTGTCTTGGTTCATATACTCAGCCTAAACAACAAAAACCATGTAATAATGAGTTCAAAAACACAATACAAACCTAATAAAGATCCAAGAATCTATAGACGAAAAGAAGAACAAAAAGTTTAACCATACCTCAGAGTTGGCTTTAGAGTACATGATTTCCTCTGCTTTGCAAACCACAAGAAGAAGCTTATCTTGCCACTCCCTGTTCCCTTTAGTTGCAGCACTGTGAGTGTCATAGGCCATCCTAATCAAAACACAAACTTTACAATCACAAAATGCATAAAAAAGATTCAATCTTTATTCAAAATAAGCAAAAATAAGCAAGACCCAGAACCTTAAAATTTGTCCAATCATGGAACCTCGGATGGGTTTGTGCCTATCACTATGCCAAGCTCTTCTCACACACTCATAAGGCCTTGGCCCTGGCCTTGGCATCTTCCCTTGCTAAACACACACTCTCGCTCGCTCCAAAAACACACACAAAACCAATACCACTGTAGTAAAAAAAAAAAGATAAAGAGAGAGAAAGAACGGGGAAGATGTTAGAGGTTTTTAAATAAGAGAGAGGAGAGGACACTACATGGGTCAAGGTCACTTCAATTCTTTCAAATCAATTTTTCCAGTTTCTCACTTTTTTGTTGGCTGGGGAGTAGCACAAAAGACTAGAGAGAGAAAGAAAAAAAGAAAAGGAGTTGCTTTCCCATAGTTTGCCTGCCCTTGCACCAATTATTTTTGAGAGGTTACCAAAAATTTCTTTTTTATATAGTGAAAGGTTTTGTGGGTTTTTTTTTTTTTTGGAGCTCATGCTCATTTCTTGGGAAAAAGAAAAAAGAAAATAAAAGAAAAGAAAAGGCGAAGAGTGGTTTTGACGTGGGTGGGTGTCGAAAGAAAAAAGGTTGGCATTTGCCACTAAAAGTCTCTCTCCCTAGCATGGGTGTCCAAGTCTTACTACAGGTTGCCCAAGAATGGGCACAAACAAAAATGACATCTTATCTACACCACCCCCCAGAATCAAATCCTATGTAATCATGACAGTAAACTATTGTCATGCTGGCAGAATTTAGTCAATTAGATCACGTCTTAGAGTTGAAAGTTGACCTTGTTAGCTTTTGTCAAAAAAAAAAAAACTTACACATCTACATATTGCGAGAGGAGTAAAACATAAACATTCTACATTTTGCAAATGATTTGGGTTGGAAGTCGTGGGCTTATCTACTTTGGATCGACCTCGTTCATACAAAGCTTGTCTTGTTTAAGTTTCAACACTAATATAGGTATAGTTAGGACGAAATCCTTTCATGTTTACACAACATTGAATGATAGAGGTTATCAGATGCTATAACTTGGTAAAACAACTGTTCTATGTCACAGCTGACTATTTTGGGCCTAAACCAGACGTGCATGGAGGTGTGTTCTAGGGTTATTTTATGTCTGCTTCAATTAATAAGATTTTGTATTTCAAAGCAGCACTAATTCTAGTTTGAACGAAAATACTGTAATTTTATATTTAAACTATAATTCTAGACTTGTAATTCTAAATTTATAATTATGTTACAAGTTTAAAATTTTATGCTCGTTTTATATACAAAAAAGCAATAATTGTAAATTTAAGAAGTAATTATATAACTTGAATACTTTGAATTTAAAAAATAATTCGAGATTAAAGATGTTATATTCATGGAGTGATCTTTAATTTGATTACAACCACATATTAGAAAAATCCTTGACAATAGAACATGGATTGATATGTATTTTTATTATTATTATTTTAGGGTTTTTTTTAATGGAAACTAAAAACTTACTCGATTACATGCATATAATTATAAACCTATTAATTATTGTATATATATTATCTATCTATAAATTATCAACCTCCGATATTACAATCCTATTCATAAATAGGTATTTAAGATCCTACAAACTTAATTTAATAGCAGAACAATTATTATTATTGATTTGTTGAATTGTTGTTATGTCTTTTTTCTTTTTTATATATTTTTTTAAATAGAAAATTCAAGATAATTTTCAGTAACTAATCACTCATTTTATTATAACTTATGGTAATTACGCATTCATCATATTTCATTCATTGTTTTATGGATCTTGCACCGTCTAAATTTTTTATATTTTTCTTTTATCACTTTCATTATTATAATTTGCCCAGAACAACTCAAGCTGCTTTTTTAGTTTGTTATTAAATGTTTGTGGTGGCATGTTATTTATGTAAATATTTTAGACTTTATATATCAAGTCTGAATTGTAATTAAGTTTCGTTTTTCTTTTTTCTAGTCCAAAATTTATAACTCTTGGCTTAATTTTAGTAGACGACAGGGTGTAAACTACAAAAAAAAAAAAAAAGAAAAAGGGTATTGGATGATATGGATACGGAGGGGAAAGATGGAAAGGATGAGATGCTGAATCCATTTGGTTTAATGGCTATATATCCAACGAAAGAAGAAAGGAAGGGGATCTATTCTTTTATAGACCCTCCAATTTTCAATCAAGAAGCCCTCTATGTTTCTTCCTTTTCTTTCTCTTTTTTTTTTCTTCTTTTTAACATGAACAAAATTCACTCCCATTTTGCATAATACGAGTAGAGTTCCATGGTTTTGATCACTCAAAGTACCAGTCTGGGAGTTGGGATGCATATATCTTATCTATCATAAATAGTCAACATCTCTCTCTCTCTCTCAAAAACCATTGAAATGAACCAAAAATCATATGGGGAGCCATAAAGTTTTTTTAAAAAAAAACATTCACATGTATTTTACCAAGGTTGAGCAACAAATGGTGGGCCTATTGAATTACTCCAACCACCCATGCCCAGACAGAGTAGAAGTGATCAACCCCTTATATTCTCCTCTGTTGTGTACCATATATTATAAATTAGAAGTGCTATAAATTCCAACATTTATGTTTGAGAAAGGCTTCACACTGCCCTTGACATGTCCCTAACAATGCATGGGTTCTCCCACTCACAAATGTCATATACCCACTCTTGATAATGGCTGTGCAGAAGCCAGCACTACAGGCTGGTTTGCCACACCTTCTACTCCTGTTTTCAAGTGTTTTTTATATTTTTAACTTTAAAAATATTAAATTGATTATTATTTTTAGTGTTTTTTTAATGGTTTTGATGTGCTAATATTAAAAAAAACTAAAAAAAAATAATTCAAAATAAAAAACTATTTTGAAAAACACTATGAACCATGCACAATCTCAACCAAGACAATTTAAATGGTCTTGGCTTCCATGGTCAAATCTCGTGGAAAACAATGATGCAGATTGCAGAAGGTAGGAGCAAGGGTCCTCCAACAACTAGCAATAAAATCAAGTCCTGAAAATTACTCGAGGACGAACCAAAGGATCACTGCTAATTAATTAATTCAGTTGCCTGCATGTCACATGGCAATTGAAAGTACACGCTTCCTTCAAATGTATTGTCACTGAATCGATTAATTAAAGCATGCTGTGAATATTTTTATGTGACTAGATAATGAACCCTCCTCGTGACAATTCATGGAATATATCTTGTTGGGTTACAGTTTGTAGTATAGTGAGTCAGATTCTGAAAGAGATAGCAGTGATACATTGCCACCAGATATTGATAGGGAACTGCCGAGCTTGGTGTATTAATTATTTCTCTGATATGCGCAAGAAAAGAGACTAAAGATACTATATATTCTAAGTGTGAATACCATTCCAAATCTAGCCGGAGAGGAAAACCACCACATGCAGCAATCTAGTCCGTGAAAGCTGAGAATTCGCAATAAAAGACATAAAAAGAAAAAAGCAAGCAAGCAAGCAATTAATGTTGTTGGCCCCAAACCACTGCTCGATCAAATCTCCATCTATTTCTCTAAAAATAAACACTTTTTTAACGTAATAT
>Ga0325404_1001235_pt1 | contig 27094 bp, 24 predicted proteins | sample PopdelMetagenome_18_FD_205664 | JGI IMG/M metagenome (GOLD analysis project Ga0325404, IMG submission 205664) | Populus deltoides microbial communities from Bellville, Georgia, United States - Xylem-Control-R1 | ecosystem: Host-associated > Plants > Phyllosphere > Stem > Wood/Secondary xylem...
TAGCAGACCTGGGGGCTTAACATTTTCAGCATTTTTTGTTGATAAATTGAGCATTCCCTAACATATTGCCTCACTAACTTCTTGAGTTTTTTCCAATAAAACATCTGCCCCAATCTTTTTGAAGTCACCGTAGCTCCTGAATGCCCCCTACTGCAAAGTTATGATAGAGGCTGATGAGTTGGTCCTGCAGGTTCGGAGCTTGACCCACTACCACCTTGACCCTTTTCGAATAAGAGTGTCATTGACCCATGAGTAGTTGGGATGTGAGTTAGCATCCTTGCTTAATTATGTTATTAACTGCTGCAAGTTCTGATCAATTTCCCAAGTCTTTCTAATTTCCTCCATGATATTGGTGGAAATTGAAGAAAGGGTTAAGGCACACAACTCATTGTGAGAAACCCTGGAGAGGGTGTCTGCAGCCAGGTTGTCTTTGCCCCTTTTGTATTCAATTTCATAACAAAACCCAAAAATTTAGTTAGTCATACATGCTGTGCAACATGGGTAGTCTTTTTGTGTAATAGGAATTTGAGGCTGGAGTGATCTATTCTGATGAGAAACCGTCTGCCCCATAAATAGTGCTTTTATTTTGTGACAGCATATACAATAGCCAGCAACTCCCTCTCATATGTCGATAAGGCTAACTGTCGGGGTCCTAATGCTTTGCTCACAAATGCAATGGGGTGCCCCTCTTGCATCAAAACTACCCCTATACCCACTCCTAAAGCGTCTGTCTCTACTACAAATATTTTTTCAAAGTTAGGCAAGACTAGCACGGGGGGTTGAGACATCGCGTGTTTGAGTTGCTTGAAGGCCATGGTAGTCGTGTCTGTCCATATGAAGGAGTCCTTATGCAATAACTGAGTAAGAGGTCTGCAAATAGCACCATATCCTTTCACAAACATTCTATAATACCCTGTTAACCCCAAGAAACTCCTAAGCTGCTTGATGGTTGTAGCTGCTTGATGGTTGTAGGTACAGGCCACTGCAATATAGCTTCAACTTTGTGCGGGTTTGTTGCCACTCCCTCCTTGGTAATCACATGTCCCAGGTATTCCATTTACCTTGTACCGAACACACACTTACTTTCCTTTGCCACTAATTGATGTATATATTGCCAGGTAACATCACCCCCTCCAACATATTCAACGCATACGCATAGTAATAATCTTATACCGTATATTGCTTGTGTAAATCTAGAGAGGATGCTGATGTTATTTCCAGCATTTGCATTCTATAACAATCAGTGATCACTGATTACCAGGCTTAATTTCTTTCTTCATACCACTTGTTTCCAAAACCAATCGGTTCGGTTTGAAATCTCCAATCAGTGATCAAGATTTTCGTCATAGTTTTGGTGACGGGCTTTCATAAAAGATATATTTATCTCCCGGGTTTTTTTAAATAATTCGCGTAGGACCACAGCCATTGGTTTTTCCCTCTGTTCAGATAGCTTTAACTTGAAAACGACATGAAAGAATCTCCGATGGTTTTCCCTTGTATAACGTGGCGATTAATACAACTCCAGCATGATGCTTATATATAATAGCCCCATTGTCAAGGGAAAATTAAAGGAAGCAACTTAACAAGGAACAGGAGAAGAGGGGGGGAATGGAAATCTCTTACAAGAACTTCAAGGTCGGAACATGTGCAGGCCAGAAGGTGGTGGGTGGTGAAACCAGGCCAATAGTGCCGCAACCCCCAGAACATAACAAGAGTGACACAGAGTCACTAGTCTCAGCTCTAAAGCAGAAAAATAATATTTTTTAGAAAAAAATATAACCAAAAAAACCTGCTAACCTACGAGCGGGCCGCAGCCAGGCCTTGGGATGCGTCAGAGGAGATTATTTAATGGCAACCGTTTTCATTAGAAAAGAAAACGGAATGCCTGTGACTAAATAAAGCACAGCTCTATCAAGCTCCAATGCTACTACCCTTATTATAAGCGGTTGACCTTGCTGCTGTTTGATAGGATGTGTTTCACATCTGGTTTAGCTCAACCATATGCGTGCAAGATACGGATGCATACCACTTCATGCCTTCTCCACACTTTTCAAGGCATGGAAGACGACACCTCGAAATACCTGGGGGTGCTTGCTCGCTTCGTCACTGCAATAGAAACTGAATTTTCAAGTACAAAGGGAGGATTTTGCTATCTTGGACGAAAGTAAGGAGGCAGTCATGTCCTGTCTTAGCAGCCAATGACTCGCTGAAGCAAACTATATATGCAGCTTGCAAAACCAAACCTCCAACAGAACTATACGAGGAGTCCCACAAAAGTATAATGTTGTCCGCCCTGAATCATGCCTGAACTATCATGTAAACTCCAGCTCGAATGCTCGTTCTTCTAAATCTTCGGATCTCACCAGCCTATAAAAAATGCCACTCACATTAACAAGATTAAAAAGTATCTTACTGCTGCTCACTCTTCAAACATGTAAATTTCTGGCCCTCCTTTTGATCCCCTGTTCTGTCAATCACAAAAGCTCTTCCACTCGTTATTTGCTTCTCTCCCCGTCAAACTTCCACTTCTCACCTCTTTTGTTCATTATTCTGCTCATCGCTAATGCTCACCAAACTGATCTATACGCTAAACCCGATTGATAAGCATGTAGACTTTCATGAAGGAAAAAAGAGAGGCTCATCAATTAACTCCATTGGAGGACCACTAGTAACGCAAATGCAAAACAAACAAGCGGAACAAATCCCCAAAAGAAACACATGATATCTTTAAATTAATACACTGCTGCTTCATTAGCTTCACTAAAAGGACTGTTAGGCAAAGGGAACTCCAATGATGACGCATCCTATCCTTTTATTATCTAGACAATCAAAAAGAAAAACAACAAACATGCACAGCCCTCAATTAGTTTGTTGCTTCATGAGCATGAGGCTCCATGTTTACCTCACTATAACACTTCAGAATAACCAAATACTACCTAAGAAACATGATTAGGCGCGCCCCGGCCCCGGCCCCTCCCAACATAGCCATATCCATACCCCCTTCCGTAATAAGATCCACGAGAACGACCACCACGTGGAGGACCACGACCACCTCGTCCGCCCCGGTACCTTGTAAAGTCCCCAAAGGTCTGCATAATCGAACAAGCAAAAAACTTTGAATAAGAATCCACAAATTTTTGCAAGGGTCAGGAAAGAAAATCAATTTACCTCTGTGTCTAATTTCATTTGCTCTGAGAATCTAGTCCTTCCATTTTGTGAGTCATTACCAAGCGCGTTACATGAGATGGTATCAAAAAAGTCATCCTTGTTATAAACAGGCTGCAGAAACAGAGTATAATCAAATGCACGGAGCCTGTAATAACTTAAAACAAAAGTAATATTCAGCAAAACAGAACACACAAGATTGCAGAATTGCCTTAACCTCAATCTTAGCTAGTTCATTTTCATTTTCATCTTCATCTTGAGAATCATCTTCACCACTGGCATTTCCATCTTCTCTATCCTTCAAATGAGATTTGTTGTTCTTGCCAAGATGACCCCAAACTTCATCCTTCTTGAACTTTTCATTCATTGCCATAAAATCAAAATCCTCAGTGAATTTTGTCACCGGTCGTGAGCTCTGCACAAGAAATATTCAAATTGAAAGTAGTCAAACTCCTACTCTATTTGATGACATCAACTACAAATTTGCTATGAAGATAAAAGCATTGTCCTCCCAAAAGCAAGTCAATCTGCTCCACAATCATATAAAAGAGATTATACCATGACCACAAAAATCTGGACAGCTATCTATTAAGAAATGAAATAGAAATAAACATCAAGAATTACCCCAGATCCTCTTCCTCTTTCACGTCCGCGGTAACCATGGCGAGCATGAAAAGTAGCTCCATTTGGCTTAAAAAGAAAACAGAGAACAGACGTTCAGAACCCCAATCATGTAGTTAAGCTATTGCCTCCAAAGGAAAACGCATGCTCCCAAAAAACAGTCAACCCAACACGTAATGATCAAGCACACAGTTAGGTCTCCATAGAAAAAGATTAATAGAATCTAACATAACAGGTAAAACATCTAGCCTACTGAAAAACATTTGTAAAGTGTGAAGATAATAAATGAATTCAATGAGATGAGGCGCTTTGGAGGGTTCTTTACTGCTGATGTATGAATAAGAAAATTATCCTTCAGTGCTCATTAACTCGACTGACTCAAAACTATGGGGTCAATAAAAAAAAAACTTGTTCCAGTAAGTTGTTTGGTTATAGCACTTTGAACTGTTGCAGCAAATCCTTCCTTATGGTCAGTTGATCTCATTTGAGTATCCATAAATAAATGCATTGAGATCACTGTCCAGAATAACAAGAATAACTAGAAACTTCAGAGTGGAACCACACACAGATATCCACCAGGAAGCATATAAAGATTATCAGCATGCAGGCACGTGTAGGACAAAAGGTATATTAAAATCTATAGTTAAAGATGGGTGTGTGTGTGTGTGTGTGTGTGGGGGGCACACCTTATGGCTAGCCCGTGAAGGAACAGGTAATGGGAGTATGGGTGGCTGAGATTGTGTGGCAACTGGCACTGATGGTTCTGGTGATGGTGATGGTGCTGCTGCTGCTGCTGCTGGTGATACTTTAACAACCTCAACATCTTTATGGGCTGTTTGCACAGGCTGAGGAGAAGGAACTATCGTTGGTCCTGATTGCAATAACTGGTCAGGGGTTACCAAAGAAGGAGTTGGAGTTGGTGTTTCTGTGCGAAGAGAATTGGATGCTAAAACAGCAGAGGATGCAGATTGTGTCATGCTTTGATAAGGCATTGTTGGGCCAGAAATTGAACTAGGTTTGTTGGAGATTGGTGGTACAATGGTGTTTAAATCTGAGCTGGAAGTTGATACAGGAGATAGCACTGGAAAAGTAACACCTAAATTGGTCGTCGGAAGTGCAGAAATAGGAACCTTATTAGGTATCAGACTTGGCAATGTTTCAGAAGGCAGAGAAGCAGCAGGTATTAAGGGTACAGTTGAAGGCAAAGTTGATGGCAGTGAGGAATGGGAAGTGAAATTAAGGGAACTAGTGATGCCAGGAAGTAGAGGAAGCGGGACATCTGGCAAGGAAGCTGGCAAGGTTGACACTGGCAGGTTCAAAGGGGGCAAGGTTGACACCGGCAGGTTCAAAGGGGGCAAGGTTGAAGCCGGCAGGTTCAAAGGGGGCAAGGTTGAACTGGCTAAATTTAAGGCACCAGTGGGCAAAGAAGTATTGAAATTGGGGTATTGCATGGGTTGCTGCATGGAAGGAGACATTGCAAGTCCAGGTGGCGGTCGAAGCAAAGATTGGTGTAAATGTGGAATCCCATTAGGGGGGCCATAGTAGCTTTGCCAGTACATTGGCATTGCAAGGCCACTACCATTTGCATTTGGGGGGGGAGGTGAAACTCCCCATGCTCCTAAACTCCCTCCAGGTTGATATAAAGGCAGCCCGCCTTGGAAATTTGACCCAGGTACCCCCCCTGGTCCATTGTTGGATCCAAGGTCAGTCAACGACCCACTGACAGCAGAAGGCAAGTTGGTGGAGGTGGCAACTGGGCGAGGATAATGAGACTGCATAAGAGATATAAGGCTTTTCAAGAGTGAGGGTAGAAAGGATTGATGCATCACAGAACTTAAAATTGCACTTCCATTTACCTGTATGATTGCTGGGTCATTGTTTATAGGTGGAAAAGACTGGACTGGTGGAGAAGACTTAACCTGCAAGTCCTGTGATGGAAGTAAAAAACACAATATCCAGGATCAAAAATGGCAAAACATTGTTCATCAAGAGCTAAAATGCAGTATGTAGGGATACAGAAGATATCGAATCAAAGAAACATGTGCACCTTTAAGTGATCCACAAATCTATAAGGGATAAGCTAATGTAAAACCATGTTTTTTATATTTCCCCAAATTGCAGAGACGGCCAGTTGTGAATAGCAACGGCAGAGATAACTGAAAATCTTTGAGTAACATGCTCTTTTCGTGAAAGGGAAACCCACATATCAACCCCAGAATTACAAGGACTGAGCACGATACACTTGAAATACAGAAAGCTTTCGCAATTCATCTGATAGTAACTATTTGAGTCAGCGAGGATCTTGACTCAGCAGTAATTATGGATGAAGAATCAGTCTCAGTGGAACAGAATTGGGCAACCAACTCATAAGAAAATTGAGTGCCTACTGACCTTAGCATCCTCCTTCAATCCATTATCAATTCCTAACACAATACATGAGATGCCAACTTGAAATCCCACTCCAACCCATCAATTATTACATGTCCCCCATGATCAAGCCATATTACTTGAGGTAGAAATAGCAAGCACAAAGCACCATGAACTGCTAGTGCCATCAGTGACCGGGTCAAGGTGCAACGATGCTTACAATAATAGTCATTCAACATGAGCTTGAGTTTTTCATTATATGCAGGTATCACCAAAAACCCAGGAAGCAGAACTGCTTGGTTTGAACAGTCACCAGATGGATAATCAAAGCATAAATATTTGGTGCACTTTGCTGCCTTGATTTTAATTTACCAAGAGTATAAGCAGATATATTAAATGACAGCCACAAACAAGAAAATGTTAAGTTTCTTTCTCAAACTTGATTGGAATTTTTCAATGGCCACTCTCACAGTATGTATTTACAAAATTAGATACCTTGATGTCACTTCCACGGAACAATATGTATTCATAAACTTTATCACTAGGAAGGATTTGTGGACCATCCTTTTTCCGCCCTTCTGTTCCAAACGACCGCACTGCCAACATTAAAACAAAACAATTTACATTTACCACAACATAGCAACTTCAAAATAACCAGAGATAAACTAAACAAGATGCAACATCAAATTGATTACTCAAAAACATATCTCCACGGTAAACTTAAGAAAACAAAATACCAATATACACTGTTACCATGTAACTCTGGTGTACACGAGAACTCTGTAGCCTAACATTCACATCATTTTGAGTAACAGACATCAAAAATTTGTGCTTTAATGCAAGATTCACAAAAAAACTACATGACACAAAAACCCATCAAATTGCAAGCTTCGGTTTCTTTTTTTCTAGACTAACAAAGACTCATCAAAGATAATAACTGCTAGATGAATTTAATTGATCGAAGTTCCGCTACTAACATACTATAAAGTCAATAAAGAAACTGTAAGAACTCAGTTTTTTGCATCCAATGCAAAAAAAAAAAGTCAAACAGTGAAACAGTGAAACTAAGTCAAACCAGTTACCAAATCAGCAGAATATTCAAAACCCACCTCAAAGAATCACTGAAATAAAAAGAAGAGAAAGACCCCAAAAAATCTCAGCGGACAAAAAAAAAACGGTACCGTTTTTCAATCCAATACTGGACTCTTCAGTGTTGATATTATAAAGAATACCCTCGTATCTGATCTCACTCTTTGATGTCAAGCTAATCAAGCTTCCGATATACGAATCCGCTGTCGAATTCGATCTTGAAGTCGACGCCGTATTGATATTGTTCTCACCTGCTGCCATGATCTAATCGACCCAATCTCTCTATTTCTTATAGTTCCAACCTACGCAAACATACACCCGCACAAGTATCTATCTATCTCTTTGAGAGAGCCCCAATTTTTTAAGTCGAGATAGAGGGGAGAGGAGAGAGGGGCTAGGGTTTTGAGGTTTTGATTGTGATAGTAATCGGATTCGTTCAAGGAGAAGATCTATAGTAATAATACTAGTAGTAATAACTTAGATCATTTAGATTTTTTTTGTATTGTAGAAAAAATATTTTTGGGTGTTGTTTTTTATAATTGAAAAATATATATATAAAAACTGATATTATATAACTTAATCGCCTTGTATATCCAAAGTTAATATGATAATTAGTAAAAAACATAAATGTGATCAAAATAAATATATAAAATTAATTTTTTTAATAAATATTTAACTACTCAAGTTAACCGGAATTAATTTATTTATATATATATATCAAATAATGAGATAATAATAATTTTATATAAAATAAATCAAAACAAAATTCAATGTTAAATGTTAAATAATAAAACTAAAAAAAATTCAAAAAATAATTTGAATCAACTCGAATTAACATATTAGACTCACAGATCTAAATCATAAAACCAAGATGACTCAATAAAAACTAAATTGAAACATTATGAAATTCAAATTCAGTCAACTCAATTTTAAAATATTAAATTGAAAAAAATATGATTAAAAAAAACACAAAAAACGAATTAAATTTACCAAGATTAATCCGACAAACTTGTGATCTAAGTAATAAGATAGGAGTAACCTCATAAAAAACAAACCGAAATAAATCATGAAATCTAATTCTTAATCAATCTAATGTTGAATGATGAAACCGGGGGAATCAATTAGTGAAATGAAAAAAAACTTGAGTAGGCTGAATTAACTTGTTAGCCTGCAATTTGGGTCATAAATATGGGATGATCTTGTAAAAAATTATAAAGTTCAATCCTCGATTAACTTAATATTAAATAATAAAATTAAAATAAGAAAATATTTGAGTGAGTAGTATTATTTGAAAAGGGGCACAATAAAAAACCTCCCCTTTAGGTTTTTTGTTAACAAACCCATTGGTTCGTGCTCTGTCATAGCTCATAGTAAAAAAAATGAGCTAAAAAAAATCTAATCATTGATAATATATTTTATATAAAAAATAAATTTTAACATTGAATTGAACAATATTGTAATCTAATATTAAGATGGAAAAACATTTGATCCACTTGAATTAGCCTGGGCTAACCTGCGGAAATCGCAAGAATAATCTTAATTAAAAGAACTTAATGTTAAAAGATAGAATTTGTAAAAAACAATATCTAATTAAAAAATAAACTCGAATCAACCAAGCAAAATCGCAACAAAAATCATGCACATCATCGGATTCAATAAAAAAATTTATCTTGTAGGTTTTTTTATTCAATTACGACAATAAAGAATATGATATTTTTCTATATGAAACAATATAAGCACAAAAAAAAAAACATGATAGGCATGTAGGGCCAAGATAGCAAAGATAGATAATTGACAACAAAGGGTGAAATTGTATTCTTTTAGATTTGAGTTAAATAAAAAAAATAGATCATCGATAACAAATATTAAAATTGTATTATTCTTAAATTGAGGGACAAATAAAGCATTTAAAAAAAAAAAGCAAACAATAACCTAGATATTGTGAATAAACCTATTGAATGTGCTATCTAAATAATGGACTCAATTGGATTCAAATATTTATTTTATCTGTTTTTAACCAAATATATAATTACAAAACAAGGAGCCCAGTCGCAAGGACTTGTTCATTAAAAAAAAGTAGTTCAGCCCGAGCACTCGGGCTTGTCTTATTTTTTTATTTCTTAACGTGGAAGATGACTTGTCTTTTGCCCCATTTCTTTTTTTATAAAGATAGTAGATGACATGTTTTTCAACCCATTTTTTTACTAAAGACACTCATAAAATACTTTAAATACCTTGATAAACTTATCAATGATCACAAAACCTCAACAAATAGATTAATAAACCAAAATTAATCTAAGCTAAAATTATTCATGCAGATAGATTTACCTCCTCATGCAAAGAGAATGAAAAAAACATATGGGTCAAACTCCCATCATGAAATGGAACTCATCGATACAAAAATGAATATTTTTTATGGTTGAAATCGTCGTCAATGATGAATTTCTTTTTCTATGCCAGAATGTGGAAATCCTTTCTTTATCCTCTCACAAAAAAGAGGATACCTCGTGGAATGGAAAGCGAAAAAAACCACAAAGCTAAAGGCCCATAACATAATCACAAATGATGAAATTAAAAAAAAAATTAAAATAAAATATTGAAGAAAAAACCCAAGTCAACTCGAGTTCACTATACCAACCCGCCACCTGCGACATGAAATTGGGATTAAAAAGTCATTTTTTAAAAAAATTAACATAGAAAAAAAAAGATCAAAGTTAAATAAATAAAAAAACTCTAGTCATCCTGGGTTAACTTGATTAACTTGCGACCTGGGATAACCACTTGGAAAGGAAAATAATAAAAAAATCAAAAAGCTCAAGATCTAATAGCATAACATTGAATGATGAAATTAAAAAAAAATCTTGAAAAAAAATATGAAATAACCCGATTTAACTTGACTAGCCCGCTACCCAGGATAATCCTACAAGATAAGAAAGAATTAAAAAAATAGCAATTAAAAGAACATGAACCAAAATTGTATAAAAATAAATGAAATAAATATCAAGGGACAATTTTTAAAAAAACAACAAATCAAGATAATTGATAAAATAATAATTAAAAGAACAAGAACCAAGTGTGGAAAAAATAAATAAAATGTCGAGGGACAAAATTAAAAACAATAACAAACCAAGAAAAGGATAGAAAAAAAAACAATAATAAAAAGAATAAGTGTTATATTTAATATATATAAAAATAAAACCATATTGAAATGGATGAAATTGAAAAATAAAAGTAATCCAAAATAAATAAAGATAATTAAAAGAAGGAGAACGGTGATTAGTAGAAAAAAAATTAATGGAATGACAACTTTTAATCTTGACTCACCCATAACAAATTTCAATGAAATGAGAGAGAAAATAGAGGTATAGAGGTAGAGAAAAAATCTCATTGCCACTGGAATATTGTGAATCTTACTACACGCGTCGCCCTATCAGCTACGTTGCTGCTGGATGCTTCAAAAGACTTAGCGGTTGGACCTTTTTTGTTGTCGTAAGACGTAGCACATGCCATCTTTTTTTAAAAAAAAAATCTAATTTGCTCCTAACTCAAATAGATCATGGTTTTTTTATATATAAAAAAACACAAATAAAATACCAAAATATTCGTTGACTCTATATTTGATTCCAATGTCTTGAAGGATAATGAAGTAAATTTACTATTTAAAAGAAAATGACACAGAAGCCTGTTCTAACCTTTTGTTTTTTGGTTTACTTTAAGGGTATTCATATCATTTAACTAGGCAAAAAAAGTTGATAGACCATTATTCCCTCTCATTAGTTTTATAATAAAAAATAAATCTCATAAATAAAAATCAATTTTACTTCATATAAAAACCATTTAATTTTTTAAATGAAAAGTAAATACGTCATTGCGTTGTGTAGCAATTCATAGTATAGTAAATATAACCATACAGTAAAAGACTAATAGGATTTAGTTTTTTCTTTACTTTTTATTATGGATCTTTAAAGCATTAACAACATTCTATATACTATGCAATTCTATAAATGCAACAAGACTCTTCATGATAATGGTTAAATTAAAACAAAAATAAACAGCATTCATCCCCACAACTCCCTTAAAAATCATAAATAAAAATTAAATAAGCATGTTTAATAATCCACGTACACCTTTTACAAACAAATCTCTTGTAAATCATGAAATCATAAAACCATGTTTAAATGCGTGTAAATGGCCGCACCAAAAACCAAGACATTTATGACAATGTCTAATTCCTCCTGGTTGAGATAGCTAAACATGTTACATTCGTAGGTGTAGTCGTTTCATTACTTTGCTTATTAAAATTATATATTTACTATTTTATATTTTTACCAGAATGAGCTTACTTGTTTTGCTACGAGGATAGTTCGGTTTAGTGGTGTTCACGGTTCGGTTCGGTTCGGTTTTAACCCAAAAATTCAACCGAACCGGGAAATATTATTTCTTATTAATATAACCCGAACCAAACCAAGAACCGGTTCAAACCGAACCGGTTATGTTCGGTTCGGGTCGATTTTTTAGCATAAAAACCAGAAAAACCGAACTCATCTTCATCGATGAGCTAAATCAAAGGAAAAATCTGACATCAAATACAACAACCACTTAGAAATTCAAGAAAAGCAACTAGCATCAAAGTTTTCCATATAGGGGCTGAGAAGGGGAAGGGATGGGTTGGGAAGGGGAAGGGGAAGGGAGGTCCCGAGAGAGCTGATTGACCATAAATTTTCTTGGGTCTTTGGCTCTTTCACCAGTTGTGAATGCCGTGTTGGCTTTAGCAAAGCCTTTTCTTTTGGGGTATGTAGAGAATCTCATATCTTGCCTTCACCCAGCACAAGGATGGAACTAGTATAAGTTATATTGTATGGATTTCTTGAATAATGGTTCCCTTGCATCTGGATTATGAAACTGGAAGGGGAAGGCTAGGAAGGGCGAAATGGAAGGGAAGGCTTGATGGGGGTGGCAGCTGGAAAGGGGAAAAGTGATTTAGGGTTCTGGGAAGGGGAAGGCAAAGGGAAAGGGGAAAAGGGGAAGGCTGGAGGGGGAGGGGAGGTTGGCTGCTGGAAAAGGAGAAAGTAAGGGAGAAAGTAATTTAGGGTTCTTGAAAGGGGAAGGGGAAAAGGGGAAGGCTGGAGGGGGAGGGGGAGGGGGGTTGACGACTGTTAAAGGGGAAAGTGATTTAGGGTTAGGAATTGTTTTTTTTATACTTTTTTTAAACCAGTTCGGTTTGGTCCGGTTCAATCAGTTTAAGCTTCTTTAAACCGGAACCGGACCGGACCGGCTGGTTTTTTTATTTTTTTTATCGGTTTATTTGGTTTTTTCTGTTGGTTCGGTTTTTTCGATTAATTTTTTTTCAGTTTTTTCGGTTTAATCGGTTGGTCAGTTTTTTTGAACATCTCTTGTTCGGTTATTTCATGATGATTTAAATGTAATTGCTAATTTCACGAGGATCGTTGTAGTAATCTCACTATTAAATGTTACAATAAAAATACTTAACCTTTCTTAAAAGTTATTTTCATTTAATTACCTTAAAAGTTAAAAATACTTAATCTCATTATGTTTTGATGTTATTCTTGAGTTGGGTTAGTGGCGATTTGATCTTCTTCTTTTTATATATAAAATATATATATAAAAAATTGTTGGTGTGTGGCATGAGCTGTTGTTCAGTGGAATAAAGCCAACTTTCACCGTGACATTTGAAGCACCACAAAGCCCTCTTTCATGTGTGGCTTCTCTCGTGGTGGTTTGGCACAAGCCATCTTTTTTTTTCTTTATTGTTCTCTTTCTCATCTATATTAAATTTTATGTTGGCCATTAAAAAAATTAGCATTATCCTCTTATATTTTACATTTCATACTTGGCTCTCAATGTTTTGATTTCTAAGTTTAATTCTTATCCTTTTTATAAAATTTTATTTTAATTTTAATTTTATCATTGGATCGATAATCTTAATTTTTAATTTCTTCAAGCTCGGTCCTCATTCTCTTAATTTTTATTTTTGGTCTAGAGTCTCATGTGAGTTTGATTTTTGTTTTCAATTCTACCATTCAATTCAAAGTTTGATGATATTTAAGACTAGGTTTTCAATCTTTTGATTCATATCCCTTTTATAAAATCTTAATTTTTTTACAATTTCATCCTTAGATTCATAATATTGGTTTTTTATTATTATTTCAAATTTGATCATTGTTCTCTTGATTTTTTATTTTTGGTTTTGGATTCTTTTGTTTATTTCATTTTTCTTTTTAATTTTACCCCTTAATTCAGACTTTAATAATATTCAAGGTTAAGCCCTCATTGTTTTGATTTTAGATTTTGATCCTTAACTCTTTTATCAATTTTTTTATTTGCTTTCAATTTCATTATTAGATTCATGATTCTGGTTTTTTATTTTTTTCACATTTGGTCTTCATTCTTTTGGTTTTTATTTTTTGTTTTGGGTTCTTTTGATATTCTTTTTCAAATCTTCCATTTTTTTCAAAATTTTAGGTTGTCCTCTTATTTTTCCAGAGACGATCTGGTACAAGTATCAAGTTATATGTTAGGTGGGTTGACCCGATTTAACCCAGGTCAAATTAAATTTTTTATTTTATAAAAAAGTAGGAATGACATGATTTTGAAAAAAAAAACAAAATAAAGGATAATACTCGATGATTTGTGACCTGTTCTTGACCAGGTTTGCCACGGGTTTACCAAGTTATGGGCCAACCTATGTGTTTTTTTTCCTTATCATTTTACACAAAAGTGAATTATCCTCAAATTTCTTTTAAAACTATACTCAATGTCTTATTTTTTATTATCTCGTTTGTATGATCCGGTTCGTGAGTTTTGATGACCTCACCTAAATTTGCCGATGTTTTGTTTTTGTAGATTTCTTTTTGTTATTTTTTTTTTAATTTTTATCCTCCTATGTCTAGATTTTTTGAGATTGACAATGATTTTTTTTTCTATTTTTTTATAATGTCAAGTCATGGATTTTTTCCTTTATTTAAAATATATTGACATCGCTTCAACATAGTTTTTTTACATTGTAGAAAATTTAGTCTACCCCGCAGCAAAGCACGAACCACCTATCTAGTAAACCCTGAACCATTTTTTCCATATTGTCTTGTCCATGTGAAAATAAAGTCTAGTTGTTGGGTATTGTGGTCCTTTCACAAGCACACATTCGTCTTTTAAACATTTATTGGGGGGCACAAATGTACTTTTTAAAAAATATAATTATCAAAATAACCTCACATGCAAAAAAATGAACTTCTGTTAAGGTTTGTGGTCATTTATTTTTAAATGAACAGTAAAAAGACTTGAGTGTCATCAGAATCAAATAATAAAAAAACTCCATTGCAAGGATATTTTTATCATTGTATATAATCTTGTTTGTTATTTTCGGATAGGCTCAAATGCATCTTGGTCTTTCAGTAATATACATTATTCTTTTTAAAAAAGAAAAAAGTTAGTGGTGCGTGACAAGCTCATGCCAATGAGTGGATGTTATCTGCGCCCTTTGGGTAGCGTGCACTGCGATGTCTGACCGTAAAATGTTGCCTTTCACAACAATGATAGAGGCTTGACGATGTCCTTTTCCCAACAATGTAGCATGCGATGACAAGGGACAAATGACTTATCTTCAATGATCCTTTCTTTTTTCTTGTTCTTTTCTTTCTCATCCACCAAAAAGTGCAAGTTGATCCTCTTTCTTATTCTTTTTATTTCTAATTTTTATCGATGAACCTTTTATAAAAACTTTGTTTGTTTTTAATCTAGTCCTTAAATTACAATTTCTCATCTATTTTTTTTCAATTTGGTCTTTATTCGTTTTTATCTCTAGTTTTTGTCTTTGGCCCTCTCATAAAAGTTTTGTTGATTTTCAATTTCATCATTCAATCTAAGTTTTGTTGGCCTGGTCATTATTCTCTTGATTTATTTTCACTTGTTATAGTTATTTTTCTTTTCAATTTAACCCTTCAATCAAAAAAAATTTCTTGCTCTTTAATTTATTTTTCATTTCGATTTTCTCCCTTACTCTTTTAATTACCATGTTTTATTTTATATCATTTTTTTTGTAATTGATTTTTTCTAGATTTCATCATTCAACACTTTATTTGCCGGGGATTAGGCTTTTTAGTTTTTTTTTCCATGTATAGTGCTTCCATTCTAATGACTCAAGTCACGGGTTTTTTTTGGTATAAACCACGCGGTGTCCTAGACGCTGGTCCAAACTAATCCACGCTCGCACCGGGTCGACCCACAGAGGGGTAAAGTGCTCCCCAAGAGAGGTTCTCCATACACAAGGAGGGGTCGAACCCCTGAACTTGCTTAAGAGATGAGAGTGCCGAACCACTCACACCGTGCCCTCTTGGGTAAGTCACGGGTTTGAAAGTTAACATGGGTTGATATATATATTTTTTTAAAAAGGATTGACTTTGTGGTTTTCTTCCTTTTTTTTTCCTATCTAGCTATTCCAATCTCATTACCTGGGCTACGAGTTCTGTATGTTAACCAAAGTTAACTCGCTCTTTATTATTCAGGTTAAATGTCTATCACATTATTCCGGGTTGACTATTTTTGTATTTTTTTTCTAGTTTCGCACTTTCAAATATATGTTATATCGTTATCTATTTTTTTTTACCAGGCTACCTTGTTTTTTTTATAAAAAAATTATATGTTATATCATTACCTATTTTTTAAAATTACCCTATATGTATTTAATTTCTAAAGATATTACTATGATTCATGTATAAATGTTTTTTATGTTTCAAGTAGATGAACTTTATTTTTAAAAATAAAAAATATTTATTTTTAGAATAATATTTCTAATATGTGCAGTATTGCATAATGATTTTTTCCCATTTTATTTTATTCAATTAATTTCACGTGTGCTTGTTTCTATTATCATTTGATTGAATACAAATATTTATTATAATAAATAGATTTATTAAACACAACCGATTAAATAACGCACATTATAAGATCAAATATCTTCATTTATATATATTTCTTGATTTTTTTAGTTTTATTTTAATTATCATCAAAGGTTTTATTTGTTTATTTATATATATAGTTCTTGATTTATTTAATTAGACACATGTGTAAATTTTTTAATTTATATTTATATTTTTTTATAAAAAATATTAAAAAGTATTGTATATTTATTTTTTTTTTGGAAAATTTTTTTTCAAGACGCGGCGAAAATAGCTAGTAAATAAAAAATTGGACACTGACACCAAAAGGGAATGTGAATGAGCGCAGTAGCAAATAGTGATTAAAACAGCAGGGGGGCATGATGTTGATGATAGGATCATAGAAACAAAGAGGACCCCCGCACACCACGCTCCGCTCCAAACGGTTAGGACGAGTGTACTTTGCATTTATTATAACAGTTAATTTTAAAAGTGTTATTTTTATTTTAAAATATATTAAAATAATATTTTTTTATTTTTTAAAATTTATTTTTAATATTAAAACATTGAATATATATAAATTTTTTTTTTCAAAAATAATTTTGTACCGCAAAACAGATGTTAACGCAACTGCCCTTACCTGAAAAACGCAGCACGCCAGAAACTACGAGGGCAAAACTGTCAATACAAAAAGCCCGACAGAAGAAGAGCAGAAAATAACATTATCAACGAAAGCGAGTGTACTTCGCCCTTAACATTCTCTTCTCGTCTCTGAAAATTAAACCCAGAAAAAAAAAAGAAAACCAAATTTCAAGAAGAAGGTTTTCCGTTCCACCAACTCCGTTAACGATCTCATTTCCAGTTCGAATCCTTTATCTCTTCTTCAGACGGAGAAAAACCATAATCTGGCCCGTCTTTCTTGGGTCTAATTTCTTTTTTTTGGGGTTTAGCAATCAAGCTTTTCGATGTTTACGCCACAGAGGAGGCCGTCGCCGGCAATCACGCTAACTCCTCGGAGTGAGATGCACAGAAGTGGCGGGGCCAATGCGGGGGCCACTAGCACTGGAATTGGGGCAAAGGGCAAGGCGGTGGCGTTAATTGACGGGGCGCTCCCGCCTCCACCGCCGGTGGGATCGCTGAGTGGGAATGCAGGGGAGCTGGATACGGAAGATGTGGAGGCTTGGAGGAGGTTTAGAGAGGTGGGTTTGTTGGATGAGGCTGCTATGGAGAGAAGGGACCGTGAGGCGCTTCTAGAGAAGGCATCGAGGCTTGAAAAGGAGGTTAGTTAGGGTTTTCTGTTTGTGGGTTTTGTTTTTTTGGGAATTTGGGGATTTTTTTTAATTTTATCTTTTTTGGTTTTGTTTGGAAGAATTTTTCTATAGGATTAAATTGATTAAAGGTAGGGTTTTTAGGGTTTGACAAACTGCTTTTAATATGTTTTATTGTAATTTTATCTCGGGACTAATTATTTGTGTTTTGTTTTGAATTCAAATTCACCACTGAATTTGAATAAATTTGCATTATAATGTTTTTGTGATGTTCTCTGAAGTATTACTCGCTTCATTAAATCCGAGAGTGTTCCATTATTTCTCTAAAGGCTGGAATGAAATAGGCACATGAAAAAGGCAGAGTTCACCACTTTTACTAGGGTAAATGTCCACAAATCAAGTGTTAAAAATAGTCATTTAAATCTGATGCTTGTAATGCACACCTTTTATGCTTATTTTAGCAATCCTTATAATTCTTAGGATACTGAACTAGCAATTAATTAAGTTTGCTAGACCTAAGAATGAGATTCTATTAGGTGTTATCAGAGAGGGGGCTTTTTATTTATCATAAACTCTGTATATATAAGCCGAACCAGTGCATTAGTTTAACAATGGTCCAATGTGGTATAGTGCCTTTGATGTCAATCAGTTTTAGTCTAGAGGTCCGACTCTTCAACTTTTTTTTACCTCTATTTTTTGTTGTCTGCATCTCATCTAGTATTTCAAAAGGCCTCCATTTTAATTTTGCCATTTGATAGGTTTTACCACCATTTGTAATTTGAAGTTGGTTTTTCTCGCTTTTTATATGTTGTATAGAAAGACAAGGAATTTGAAGATGGGTGAATATTGATCTGGACTGCAAAGAATATGAATGCGATTTAAAGATCACTATTGGGCTAATTGAGTCACTGGTTTTGCACCAGTGCACACCCTTGGTGAATGGTGAAGATTTTCCTGCTCATTCTTCCACCTTTTGAAATACTTCACTGAACTTTCACATTTTCTGTTTTCATTATTCTGAGAAAGATGCCAATGTATTCTCAATCCCTCTTTTGGATTACTACAATACTTTAAAGGAAATAAAATGGAGCAACTGTAACTAAATTTGTTTGAAAAGTTTTAATTTTTAATTTCTTATGTTATGCAATTCTTTTTTCTTTGCTATCATATATTACAAATTACTGGTGAAAAATCCAGAATCTAAATTTAAGAAAGCTGTACCATTATTTTGATTGTCTTTCCTTACTTTTTTTGTGGCGCAGCTTTTTGATTATCAATATAACATGGGCCTCCTCCTTATTGAGAAAAAAGAGTGGACTTCAAAGTATGAAGAACTAAGGCAAGCATGGGCAGAAACTGAAGAAATTCTCAAACGTGAACAGGCAGCGCACTTAATTGCTTTATCTGAAGTTGAGAAACGACAGGAAAACTTAAGAAAAGCATTGAGCATTGAGAAGCAGTGTGTGGGTGAAGTATGTTGTTTCTTGCCATTGGTCTCGTTTGAATCTTCATATTAATATACTGTTTGCTTCTTTTTATGCTCTGTTTGACTTGCAGAGAGAAGATGAAAATTGAATGAAAAATGCTAATAAATTTATAATCTGTTTGGGTCATGCAAAAGTTATGGAGAAGATATGTGGAAGGGAGGGAAATTTTGTACACCATTGCTATGTCTTAATGGTCCATGCTGGTAGTTAGAAGCAACCTGATTTTGCATATGCTGCGCGCTCATGTTCATGGGCCTATTCATAGGTTTTAAACTTGGATTAATACATTTGATTCACAGGCATCTCCTTTTTCATTCACTTTTTTTGAAGTTTTTTATCGAAAAGATACCACTTGTTTGCATAAAAATTACATATCTTTTTTTGAAGCAACCTCTTGGTTTTTGCTTGTCATATTGTTTTTTTTCTTACTGATGTAGCCTACTATTCATTCTTTTGGTGCTTGGATGTCCTTTGGTTTCATATATTTGATCCAATAGACCTTTGTTATGCACAGCGATAGTGTGCTGTAGTTGTCAGAAAATATAGTTAAAGCCGGTAACTTTGCAATCTGTCTCTTCAATTACTATTGAATCTGGTGGTTATGCACCACTGATATCCAAGAGAACCTTAAATCAAATGGCTGAAAGTCACACAAGCATTGCTTCTCTATGATTTATCTTTTTTTCCGTGTTGAGTTAAATATAATGTTAAAAGAGGCATGGGCAATCTTTAAACTTGTTTGGTTATGATGGATTTTTTTTGGAATATTTCTTGGTATCTGGTATGGTTCCTCACTGTAAACTTTCAAGTTACTTAAGTTTTTATCGGATCTCTTTATGGAAATTTTTTTGTTGATACTCATTGATTACACCTCTATTTATTACAGCTTGAAAAGGCTTTGCACGACTTGCAAGAGGAGCATGTTCTAATCAAGAAAGTTTCTGACTCAAAGTTGGCTGATGCAAAAGCTTTGGCTGCTGGAAATGAGGAGAAATCTCTGGAGGTAGAAGAAAAGATGCGCGTTGCTGAATCCAAGCTTGCTGAAGTTAACATGAAAAGCTCAGAGCTGGATATGAAATTAAATCAGTTAGAAGCTCGTGAAAACTTGCTTCAGAGGGAGCGCCTCTCCTTTAATACAGAGTATTCTATACTGCACTTCACTTTACTTCTCTCTTTTGTATATATTAAGGATGATATGTGACTTTTAGTGCTTATCTCATCAATTTTCTTTAGACGAGAAGCACACAAGGCAACTTTCTATAAACAGAGAGAAGACTTGCAAGAATGGGAGAAGAAACTACGTCAAGGGGAAGAGAGCTTATGTGAGCTCCGGAGGACCCTTAACCAGAGAGAGGAAAAGGCAAGTGAAGATGAGAGGGTTCTTAAGAAGAAGGAGAGGGATCTTGAAGAGGCAGAAAAGAAGATTGATATATCATTTGCTAAGTTGAAGGAGAGGGAAGTTGATGTAAATAATCAGCTGTTGGGCTTGGTTACAAAAGAGAAGGTGATTCTTAACAGCTTTTTATCTAAGTTGATTGCCAATGAATTTCTGCATAATTTGTCTATTCTATTATTTGTTCCAGGAAGCTGATTCTCTGAGAAGCACCCTAGAGATTAAAGAGAAGGAATTGCTTGCTTTGGAAGACAAGCTCAGTGCTAGAGAAAGAGTGAGTTGCAAAACCTGATTTATAACTGTTGAGTAAGATAGGATATACAGAGAATCCAATGCCTTTTAAGCAGGTATTATGAGAACCACAAAAAGGCATCTTGTTTTTCTGAGTATGAGCAATGAACTATATCTTCTAAATTAGATCAGTGTCAAGCTCCTACCCGTTCTTTTTCCTTAAAGTGAAAATAGTAAGCACAAACTTTCAATCAATGGAGTCTTGAGATTCCTTTTGCATGCAAGATGTTCTTTTGCGAACTTGAAGATGTGAACCTTTTATTTGATAGGGAAATTGTATGACTGTTTTAGAAGTTAGACTTTGTGTATCGCATTTAGTTGTTTATGTACTTTGTACATCTAGAGTTTCTTTATCTTTGAATTTCAAGTATGCACACTACACTCTTTCATAGATTATGGTGCTTTTCTTAAATCAATGAAATTTAATTATGCTATGTGGGGAAAAGATTCGAAGAGAAGTCTCCGTCATTTGTTTCTTGTGAAGACTCCTCAACATTGGATTTTTACTCATGTTTTCATTCATGTGAACTGTTACAATTAAAATACTGGAAACTTAAATCCTTAAGGTCTGGGCCTAATCTTGAACAATAAAAATTGTCTGGTAAGAAATCTGTGTTTGAATTGTGTGTTAAATCCCAAAATAGTTACCACTTGACACTTTTTACAATACAAGTTGCAACCTTTTTCCTGCAGTGAGAAATGAGTAGAGTTTTTAGTTACAGTTATAATTTCAAGTACTAGATTCTTTCTTGAGTACTCTTTCAACACATATGTTTAAATATCTTTGATGGAAAGGTACTCAAGCCCCATTTATCACTGCATGATTATTTTATTAATTAATGTTATTTTAAATAGCTAGCAGACATCTTTTGGCGGGGTTTTATCCTTTAAGCAACAATGTTGATATGATTTTAGTTAAATGAAATGTTTGCTGATAATTTATGTTTCTGGGATTTTCTACAGGTGGAAGTCCAAGAGCTCCTTGATGAGCATAGGACCATTCTTGATGCTAAAATTCAGGAGGCTGACTTGGAATTGACAGAGAAAAGGAAGAATCTTGAAGAAGAATTGAGAAGCAAGGCTGATGGAGTGAGGCTGCTGGAAACAGAAATCTTTCACAGAGAAGAAAAGTTGGGAAAGCGAGAGCTAGCTTTGGATAGGAAGTCTGATAGGATGAAGGATAAAGAGAAGGACCTTGATGCAAAATTGAAGGTTGTAAAGGAGAAAGATAAGTCTATGAAGGCTGAACAGAAACAGTTGGAGCTGCAGAAGAAGCAATTGCTTTCTGATGAAGTAAGTGTGCACCTCCTCGAGGATGACTGCGAGAAGCTGAGGGCCGAGATTGCTCAGCAGGAGTTGCAGATTGGGGAAGAGAGTGAAAGCATTAAAATAACTAATAACGAGAGGTTAGAATACCTTCGCTTGCAGGCTGAACTGAAACAGGAACTAGAGAAGTGCCGGCGCCAGGCAGAGTTTCTTTTGAAAGAAGCTGAAGAGTTGGAACAGGAAAGGGAGAGGTCTGAGAAGGAGAGGGAAGTGCTGGAAGAGAAAAGAGCTCAAATTAACAAGGAGCAGAAGGACATTGTTGAAGAGAGAGAGAGATTAGAAAAGATGAAGTATGCTGGAGGGGAAAGCCTGAAAAAAGAGGAAAATGACATGCAGGAGTATGCTCAGAGAGAGTTGGAGGCTGTTAGACTAGAGAAAGAATCATTTGAAGCCAGAAAGAGGCATGAACAACTGGTTTTATCTGAAAAGGCTGAAAATGTGCACATTCAAATGGTTCAAGACTTTGAATCAGAGAGATGTAATTTTGAGACTGGCTTAATAAATAGGCGGGAAGAAATGGAGAAAGCACTGCGAGGAAGGGAAAGGGCGTTTGAGGTGCTGAAGGAGAGAGAACTTAACACCATTAACAACTTAAAAGAAGTTGCACGCAGGGAAATGGAAGAAATAGAGTCTGAAAGACGTGCAATGGACAAGGAAAGACAAGAAGTTGTAAAAAACAAGGAGAAGCTAGAAGAACAACAATATGGAATTAAGAAGGACATTGATGAGCTTGGGATGCTTAGCAATAAGCTTCGGAAACAAAGAGAGCAGGTTATCAGAGAAAGAAACTACTTTCTTTCATTTGTTGAGAAGCACAAGAGTTGCACGAATTGTGGAGATGTTACCAGGGAGTTTGTACTTTCTGATCTCCAGCCACCGGAGATGGAAGAAAGAGAGACCCTTTCTTCACCAAAAATATCTGATGAATTTTTCAGGAATAATGAAGGTGGTGCAGATGCTTCTGATATTCTGAATATCAAGAGACCCCTCAGTGAAGATTTGGGGTCCAACTCTCAGGGACGCATGTCGTGGCTCCGCAAATGCACCTCAAAGATTTTCAGCATTTCTCCTACTAGAAAGATTCGGCATGTTTCTGCTCCAGCATTTGAGGGAGGGTTCCCTTCATCACCTGTGCGTGCTGATATGGAAGAAAGAGTTGAGGGATCTGCTGTGCAAAAAGCTATCACATCCAGTTCTATTCCTGTAGATCAAGCACAAGTGTCCTTAGGTACTGCAGATGATACTGTTGACATTCAGCACCCCCAATCTGATGGAATCAAAAGAGATGCAGGTGGTGGGTATTCTGTGTCTGTTGATGATCAAAGCTATATGGATAGTAAGACACAGGACCTGCCAGAAGATTCTGAGCAGTCAGAGCTGAAGAACAGAAGGCATAAACCTGGGAGGAGACAGAAGGCTGGACCAGGCAGAACAAGGTCAATAAAGGCAGTGGTTGAGGATGCAAAGTTGTTTCTTGGGGAAAGCCTCAAAGAAACTGAATATAATTCAAGTGTTCAGCCTAATGATATTTCTCGTAACAGTGATGAAAGTCGGGGTATAAATGTTACTAAGAAATCAGACGTTGCAAGAAAGCGGCAACGTCTACCTACAGAAAGAGAGCAGGATGCCGGTGACAGCGAAGGACACTCTGAGAGTGTCACTACTGGTGGGCGCAGGAAGAGGCAACAAATAGTGGCTCCAGAAGAGCCTACTCCAGGGCAAAAACGATACAATCTTCGACGCCACAAGATGTAAGTTTTTTGTGCGAGAATTTATGTACTGTGATGACAGCAATTTAATAGCTTTAAACATGGTGCGATGAGTGCATTTTGGGAGTTTTAGTGAGAGAATGTGGATGTTTGTTTTATATATAATTTCACTTGGTCAATCGTTTCATTTGGTTTTCAAATATCAAAATTTTAAAACGCCAAGCAATTAACTACTGTGCTGTCAAAGCTTCTGTGTTTGAGAAATCAGAACTGTATTTGAGATGGCTGTCTGATTTATTTTTGAGTGAAAATTGTCGAGTTATTTATCATCGTGGTTTTGGGTTTGAAGTTTTTAACTGCCTGCCCTAGTTCAATTCTGCCCATGAGGAGAAAGATTACCCCCTGGGCAAGTTCATTCTGAAATGCCATCAGTTCATGTGTCGGATGTGTAAAAAATGATTTGCTTGTGTATTATATGAGAGTTGCAATCCATCCCATTTTATCATGAAATTCTGTTCTGGTGCAAATAATCCATACAAGGTCATTTCTGAATAAAAGGAATGGTACATTACATTCTATATTGGTAGGAATATTTGCAGCTGCATATGCTATTTCTCGATCACCAGTTCATTTCTCGTTCAGATGCGGTTTGTCTTTTTGTGCTTAAAAGATCAATGAATTTTACAAAGTTGGAGTAGCCGAGTTTGCTAATGCTTTAAGGTGCATTTTTCTTTTCTTATATTGAAAGGCATTGGGAATGTTATTAAACACTTCATTGTTTTTACTGTAAAATTGAAAGTGATCCAGGTGTCAATTTGGGGTTTCTTTGAGCAGATATGGTTGCTAATCTGAAATATAAATACACCCTTTCTTATGGAAGATGGTCAATATTAGCATTTGCACATTATTTATTATTTCTTTACAGAACTATTTGCATATTATAATAAATAACATTAAGTGATATTGATTATTGCATTTTTGTGCGATTTATCTTACATAGGAATAACTTGTTATATTATAAGAAACGCAGCAGCGAGGAAGAATAATACTGCTGCTAGTTCTAAAGATTTTATTTCAACTGTGAGCAGTGCAGGCTTGACCGCAGCCACCCAAGCATCATCTGACTTGATGAAGGGCGAGAAAACAGCTGATGGTGCTGCTGCTGTGGAATCGATTCGAAACCCAGAAACTGCTTCTGGGCTGTCACTTGGAGTCACTAGTGAGAACAACAAATCTACCGACGTGTTGCAGGTTACTACACTAAAAAGTGTGGAGTTATCACTGGACAAGGTGGTCAGGGTAATATCCTACTGCTGTTGTGAAGCTCGCTAGTAGTTTGGTTAGGATTCTTATTTAAATATTCTTTCCTGCAGCTGTAGTAATTGTTTTTTTTTTTCAATTATTGTATTGCAGTTCCAAACAACAGATGTTGATTACCAAGCTGAGGCAGCGAAATCAGTTGGAATTACAGAGTTGAGTGAGGAAGTAAATGGGATACCAGATTTCGAGGATGAAGCTGAAAATGGCAGCACAGTGCATGAGGATGAAGATGACTATGATGAAGATGAGTTGCAGCGTCCTGGTGAAGTTTCAATGGGAAAGAAGATCTGGACCTTCTTCACTACATAGTGTTTGTTGCTATCGCTCTCTCATCAAATGCCTAGATAGTAATGTAGTTGGAAATCATAGGTTCTCATTAAAATCCTCATGCACTTTCTCCTTTCCCTGCGTATTTGTTGGGAATTTAAGGGTTTCGTCTAGATGGCAAGTCCTGGCAGTAATTTGGTGGTTCAATTTGCAACATCCAGATTGTGTTTTTAGTATCATGTATTTCTGAAATAAGTGCCCTGAGCTCTCTTTTGTCCAACAGCTGTCCAGCGAATTAATTTCATGCTCTGGTTCGTTATTTGTTCTGGAACAATCAGTGTCTCCGTTGATCTCGGCTCCTCACGAGATTGCTCCTCGGGACACAAAACTTGGGTGACCGGTGGCTGTTCGGTTATGAAAAGCTTCACCCAGATTGCAGAAGTTTGTTGCATGTTGTGACACAATTTGATGGAAAACTGTACGTGAAGAACCGTATTGCTGGTTTTCTTCCTTGATATTTTGAGGATGGTTAGGTCTCTTAAGAAGTATATGCTAAGAACACATACGTCTGTGATCAGGAAATTGCTTGCAAATGATGCCCTCTTAACTGACCTTTTCGATTGGGAGAAATAAGTAGATGGTCATGAGAAATTAAATAACTGAAAATTAAATTCTTACCGAATAAATCATAACAGATGCTCGGTATTCGAATTCAGTAATTCTCGTAATTGTTGAAATCTAGCTAAAAACGTAACCTCCATGCAAGGACGCCCTTTTTTATGGAAACTCCTCTTCCGCTCCCAGGGAAATCAAATCAATTCGGATCTTTTTCGGGTTTATCAGTCGCTCATTGTCAACGTCTTTTCCTCTTTTCTTGTACAGGACGAGCTCGCTTAATTATAAAGTACAGACAACAGGCCTTGAGCCTTTACTGACGGATTAGAACTGCTATAATGGATTAAAGTGATGGCGATTAATATCAGTAATTTATTTGATTTAATTTAATGTGAAAGCTAAGGTACTTTGCCTTCATCTCTCACCCCCGAGCTCGCTTACTTTTATCTAGAAAGAGGCAACCACCAAAAAGGCAGTGTAGAAAAGGACCTTTCAACCTGTTAATAGGCCTGCCAAAACAATCAAGTAGAGAGTGGGCTATGCCTTCTTACCTCCCACCTCCCTAACCCCAACTAGATGCCGTGGTCCATGCTCCAACCACACCGCCAAGGCTCCGGTTGCAGTTACTGTTGTTTCTGGACCTTGTGTTCTCTCATCGCTTCCTCCGCCCTGCATCTCTTGTTCTCTGGGAAATACCTTAACTGAATTACCTAGATGGTTTCTGTAGCTTCATTCGCCACATGGGCCCAACTAGATTTATGTCTTGTCCTTTAAGTTCCAAATCTTATAGCAGTTAGGGAGGCTCGTCTTGTCACTTTCGTTTTAATGATGTTGTCAAGCACTCTATTCTCATCATTATCTTTGTTATTAGTATTTACTGTGCGGTGTGTTTTGAGCCATATAGAAATTGCATGGTTATTTTGGCACCCTTGATCTCACATTATAATTAGCTCACCTGTTTACGGTCATTTCTTGATCGTAGAGTAGACAAAATGCACTTCTTTTTTTAATCTCATTACTTTTTTTTTTCTTCTTTTGTTAATGCTCGATAATAAGAACACTTGGTGTGATCTTCAGGACCATTTATAGTTTTTTTTTTTTATCCCAGCAGCATATATGTGCCATTAATTATTATTATTAGCGGCTGCAAACTAGTGGTTTCAGGTTGGTTCCTTGAGAGTTATATATTAAAGATGGGACTTGCAATACAATCAAGTAATTAAAAATCATAATTGCGAATCAATTAGTTGATTTGCAGAGAGGTGGGAAAAACTGTGATAAA
>Ga0325404_1001240_pt1 | contig 27037 bp, 20 predicted proteins | sample PopdelMetagenome_18_FD_205664 | JGI IMG/M metagenome (GOLD analysis project Ga0325404, IMG submission 205664) | Populus deltoides microbial communities from Bellville, Georgia, United States - Xylem-Control-R1 | ecosystem: Host-associated > Plants > Phyllosphere > Stem > Wood/Secondary xylem...
AAAATGCTAGTATGAGGTATTAACATAATTATAAGATTTAATTGAGAAGATAACAAATAAATATATATTAAAATATTTAATCTCGTGTTGTTGAGAGCTATTCATATTTTTTTATTTCATCATATGTTAATAATTTTTTTTATAAAAAAATTAGTAATTTAAACACAATCAGAATAAAATAATTTGCTCGAATAATCCTTCCTTTTCTTATTAATTTATTTTTATCAATAAAAAATATAGCTTTTCTTAGTAATATATTTCATTTAATAAATACCCATGAGATTCTAAAGGATACATAATAACAATAAAAAGATAAATTTTTAATTAAAATCTCTTTATCCTATTAATGTGATTGTTTTTGGTAATTTATTTATTAGAATGTTTATTTTTTGAAGCAAAAAATTATGAGAATCATAAAAGCAAACTTTTAAAAAAATTAATGGTTTTATTAATATGAAGTGGAAGTATTAAAAATATAAGAATAACACACTGAAATGTTTTTTTGCATGCTTTTTATGTAATCATGCGATAATAAAATAGATTTACGTAGAAAAACCAAAAGTCAAAATTTAAAAAAATATCAATAAAAATCATGAAATATTATAAAAAAGTGCTCAATTTTTTTATCAAAAAACTATAATTTTATTATTAAAAATGATATTCGTTAAATATTTCCAAGTTATTTATTTCATGTTATTTCTGTGTAGCATGTTTAATAATTTTATAAAAACAAATGATATGATGTCATAAAAAATTAAATATAAATGGAGTAATATTTAATAAAATGATATTTTTTAATGTATTTTCATGTTATTTACTTGAATGAAATTTAATTAAAAATATTTTAAAAAAAACATAATGGGTTGAAATAATAGAGGCCAATGTGACTGGGCATGTGTGGCCTAAAAGAAAAAAAGGCCACATGCAGGGGCTTGCACATTTTGCATTTTTTTTGTTTTTTTTTTATAAAGAGAGCAAACAACCTTTCAAAAAAAAAAGCGATGTGTCATCTATCTTGCTAGTTATTGATCACTAGAGAGGTGGTCAGAAATTCAAGTTAGAATTTATTTGACCTAAAAATTCATTTTAAAGCTATTGTCATCTAAAAACACCTAATGAACATTCTTATTATGCCAAAAAACCAATCTTTCAACTAAAAACATCTCAAAAATCAGTTAAAAACACAAAACTAAACAAGGAAAAATCACCTATCAACCTCAATATACTTTCTCAAGTAAGATGAAGGGAAAAATACATCAATGAAGCTTTCCTCATCAAATGAAACTCGTTGATAACAAGATTGGACTGTGACCAACCAATTACTTTCCCTTTCTTTCATTATTTTATAGCAAGTCTCTCTCTTATCTTTCAAACTCGACGACTAAAAATGAACAAAATAAATATTTAGACCAAAATAAAAATTATAAAACCTCTGAGACTAGCCATGTATTTTTTTAGTGTTTTATATTGTGGTTTTCTTGTTTAATTTTGTCTTTCTACTACAATTTAAAACTTTATCTCATGAAATTATGTCACAATACGATTACATAAAAAATAAAAAGAAAATGTGAAGACAAAATTAATAAAAATAAAGGATAAAAATAAAAAGAAAAAAGAAAAAAATAGTGTAGCTTCACTATTCATATGAACAATGAAACACCTCTCTCGTACCACAATTCTTTTAACTGACTCGTTAATTGTGTGATGTCTATATAAGGCATTTGCATTTTTCATTAAAGAGTGCCTTTTTTTTCTTTTGGATATTAAAATTTATTGTATTTCAATTTTATTTTTTTATGTGATGTTGGTGATATTTAATATGTTGAGATTTTCTTATCTTAGCATGTTTATTGAAATTCAAGATTTTTTTACAGAATTTCAAATTTAAATTGGAGGTCAATTTAATATAACAAACAATTAAACAAAGAAAGATCAAGATAAAAACAAAGAAAATATAACAATGCCTTTTTATTTTCAAGCAAAAAACTTCATTTCCATCCAAAACATCTTCATTTATGCATTTTTGGTCCTTTTAGTTTTAATCAACTTTCATTTGTTTCAAGTTTCAGTTCTTGAGTTATAAGAAAGGAGAGATAATGTCATTGGAAAATAGAGGAGAAGAGAGAATGTGGTTTGTTGGCCATATTATGACCATAAAAAAAATTGATTTTGATATTAAAAGGTTTATCATGGTGAGAGGTGTCGTGATATGCATGATGTCGAATGACAGATCAACCTCCTAAATTGAAGGGTGTTTAAGTTAATCATAAAATTATGATTAAAAGGGAGTAGCCACCTAGTATCATGGTCACTAGAAAACTTATGGTTTATGAGAGTCTGGGTAAGGGGACTAGTTGTGCAGGGGAAAGATATATCACCCCTAGTGCACCTTACCTATGATAAATTACATCATTGATTGATTATTGATCTAAGACATGTTTCTATTTGTTGGTCTTATCAAAAGTTTAAGGTACATCTCCTTTCGTGAAGATGTCTCTATCTTATTAGGTTAAATACTAACCATTCTAAAACTCAATTTTTAGAAATGTATTTATTTACTATTTTGTATCTTTAATACATGAAGGTATACTTTACAATGTAATTTTATACTCCCAAATATTAAAGTCTATAGCTAAATTCTAATACTCCAAATATTAATTAAACTAATTAATTGTTGTGGGATTTTTGATATTTTGATCAAATTCTAATGTATAATTATAAACTGGCTACGATATCCATTTTGCACGATAAAAATGATTTTTTTTTATAGAAAATATGCATGAAAAACCTTTAGAATTTGGTCATATGCAAGAAAAAAAATATTTTTTGTGTTTTTGAAATGAGAAAATCTTTTTTGAATTTTTTAGATTTTCCAAAATTTTAGAAAAATTCGAGTATTTTTAATATCGGGTCTGTATTTTATAATGCAGGTCTACAACCTAATATTAAATGAAACTCTTGAAAATTTTTTTTTTATTTTTAAAATAAAGGATTTTTTTATTATTTTTTTGAAATTGTTTTGAGAAAATCAAGTATTCTTAATATCGGACTCATATCTTACAGTATAAGTTCACAATATGATATGAGATAAAAACTATAGGAAAAACATGTGAGGAACTCACAAATGAATTCAAAATGGTCCCTTAATTTTTTTCAGAAATGTTTTTAAAAAATTTAAGGGTTTGTTTGGCTAGAGACACAAATATAGATAAAATTAAGGCTAAAGGGAAAAAGCTTAAGATGTATTTGGCAAACATGTCCTTAGCCTAAAATCAAAGGCAAGGAGCCGAACAAAACCTTATTTCTTAAGGAAAACTAGGGCAGACCATACACACCTTTAAGTTTAGGTTGAGCTTTGGTCCAACCACATGGTCTGGGCTTATTGGGCGTAAGTCTCTAACATCCCCTCTACAACCCCATTTTAATGAAATTGAAAGTTTACATCCCAATTCTTTCATAAAAGTCTCCAACATCTTGTTCCTGATCAGCCATTACTGCATTTTCAAATTCTGGGCTGATCGAGTTGACACTTTTATGTAAATAAATGTGGAGCTACAAACCACTAAATTGACCAAAGATAGATCCAAACAAAAGGGTTGCATCTCCTCTTCCAATTTCAGGTGGTTTCTGAAGACATTCATATTAGAGTTTTTCCGACGAAGCCTCAAAAGTGGCCAACTCGGTTAGCCTTGACTAAGATACCTATTTGTGCGAAACCATCTAGCTTTTTCGTGTGTTCACACTTAAAAAATCATAGAGAGTTCTTATTAAGGGCCATAAATCTTTCATCCAAGATTAGAAGGTGAGAGTCACATGCCTTTGTCTCCATGAAAGAGAAAACCACCATTCCCAAAAACCATTGAAGGACAAAGGTTCCAACTGTTAACATTTGTCCAAAGCTCTCTCATTTTGATCAAAAGATTGAGATTTGATCAATCTTTGAGGGAATCCACTAAAAAACTTAGAAAAACCCTATAAATCAAAGAAAAAAAGGGAGGTAGTGAAAAAAGAAAAATATGAGGATATACTCTGTAAAAAAAGACCCTAGTGTAAAGGTTCAGAGACCTAACATAGAAGGTCTAGCAATTTTTCGAAGGAATAGAAAGTGAAAGGGAAAGAAGGAAGGAAGGAAAAGAGAAGGGAAGTAACAGCTTATAGCCAGCAAGCTTGCAAAAGGTATAACCACGTGAAAACTCAAGAGTGAAGTCCATGTGGCATGCCCATTTATACGTTTTTAATGTTTAATGTCATTTTTTAATCTTTTTGGCATTATTTTGTGTTTTAGCATTTATGTGGATTAATGAATGAAAATATTGTTTTGATTGATTAATCTTGTTTTAAAATTGTTGTCAATGTTGTTAGGATGTTTAAAAAGTGTTTATGTGTTTGGTTTTGATGAAAAGTGGTAGTTTTGGAATCTATCAAAGATAGTAGAAGGCACATAATGGTTTTTTTCTAGGTTGCTATTGCATGTTCTTGATTCTTGAGTTTAGTTTGGGTCTGAAGTGTTTAAAGAGTCGGTTTTGCATTGAGTTTTAATGTTTTTGTTGATTGATAATAAGGTTGTACTTTTGGAAGTTGAAATCCTATACATGTTCTTAATGATTCGAGGTTATTTGTTAGTGTTTTTTATTCAAACCTGTTTGTTTATGATAATGTGGCTTAATAAGGCTAAGAGGAATTGGTTTAGAGGCCTAAAATGTATTTTCTAGGCTTGACAGTGTATGCTAAGTTTTCTGGTCAACTTGGATTTATGTTCTTCATGTTCATCTGAAGAACATTGTCTTGAGTGCTAGTTTTAGGTTTCATTTTGATTTGATTTTGCTTTCTGCAAGTTCATCTACCACCATTAGTAAATAATTTAGGGTTTTCATGTATTAATAACATGTTTTGTGGGTTTTAATCTTGGGGGTTTCAATTTTGAATCAAAACCCATTTTAACAAAAATCTTGATGTTTAAGTAATAATTAAAGTAAAAATGAATGCTTGATTTTTTTTTTATCTATGCTTGATTGTGAACAAAACCTTGCTTTTTATTACTTGAAATCTGGTATGGTTTGATGTTTATGTTGTTGGGTTTGAGGTTAAATGTTCTTCATTATTCTTCATGTTCTTCATTTTCCTTGGTATTTGATCTGTTTTCATTAGAAAATTTTATGTTTTTTGTGTTTTTTTATAGTTTTGATTTATTTCAGTTTAAATCTCTATTTTGGGTTAAACCTTGGTTTTTTATTCGATTCATGGTTGGACTAGTGTTTTCGGGTTGACCTGGTCGGGTCAAAACCGAGTTAAATACTTAAGGCTTTGTTTGGTTTGCCATTGTTTTGATAACATGAATTTTGGCTTAAAGGCGTGTTTGCAAACATGTCCTTAGACTTGTTTTGACAGTTTTGTTTTGAATAAAAAATATGGTTTTGCCAAACATGGCCCAAAAAAATTTTTAAAAATGATTTTTGTTTGTTGTATACGGCTCTTTATAAAAATTGCATTTTTATTTGTAAAAAAAGAGAGAATTGTTTTTAGCATGATTTTAGAAAATTACCTGTGTTAACTTTCCTTTGTATCTTTTGGAATTTATAACAAGTTTGTAAAATTCCTTAAGGATTTGGCCAATATTTCAATAACTCTAAAATTTTAATTCATGAAAATTAATGGTAAATATCCTAATATAAATGTTGGACCTATAAGTAGGTTAGTATTTAAATACTAAAAGTTGACTAGAAAATTTTTAAGATTATTTTAGATATTTACTAATTTTAATTGAGAGTATTTTTCACTATATAATATATGAGTTGTAAAGAAACATTTAGCCTTCTAGGATATGTGAACCCTATCAGAGTACCTACATGGACTCTTCCTATAAGAATTTATCTAGGCATATGAGCCGATAATAAATTTAAAATACCAGATTTATTCATGAGAGTAAATTTTTATTCTGAGCCATTAACAGACCATCGGGTAAGAACCATTAAAACCTTTAAATCATATCTAGACTACATAATGCAATTTACCTCAGATAAGATTTGTTATGGGTGTTAATACATTCCCTGGCCACAACTTGTTTCTTACCCTATAAATTTCTGATAAGACCAGTACACTTAGGTCTTCTGGTGACCTTGAACCAAACAATTAGATGACGACTCCTCGACCTCGATGTCCCATTAACAGTGTGCCCATGTGCAACTACCCATGTTTCAAAAAGTAAGGATTGAGCCTTATTTCCGGACCGAGCTCCTAAATCACCGCCTTAGGTTTTAGTAGTCTTTTACGACAAACTCCTATATACAAATTTAGGCAAATTTTTAGCATGTAAGTATAATAAGTACTTTTATCATAAAAAAATGAATAATAATGCAACTTATCTTATATAGGATATATAGGGTGATTGATATCTTTTCTATTACATAACTAGCCCCTTATCTAGAACCTTTGAAGATCAGTTAGTGTTTTGTAATTATCATAAAACTATGTGGCAATTTTGTTTTACCAATTTTAAGTGTAGTTCTTCTCAATATCCCTTGTGATAGCAAGAAACGTGCCATTGAAGTTTTTTAGAACTTTCATCTTCTGGAAAAAGTTGATTGAGGCTCATGAATCTTATCTTATTTAGTTTAATTTAAGATGTTTTTGACAAATTAAAGAGTATTTTGCGGTTGAAAATGAGTTTAATAAGGTTCTTAATATGTTTCTTCGGTGTTTTCAAGTGAAAAAAGGTTTTAAAAATGGGATTTTCAGTTCCAAAAAACTCAGACCTAGATTTTCCAACCCTCTTCATGGCCAAAATCTTAACGGGTCAATGACGCATTGTCTATTTTATTTTAAAAAAAGGGCTAATGATGTGTGCAGATGACGTATCGTCAATGATGCGAGTCTCGTGGATTTAAAGATCCAAAAACCCATAATCAAATCATTCCTTTATAAGAAAGCTAAATTTAGGCTTTAAGCTCGACACAACAATAACTTGTACAAAGACATCAAAACTATAGATAGATAACAAAAAAAAAAAATCCATCCAAAGCTTATGAAGAAATGCGAATAAGTATGGAAGACACCATGAAGGTTGGTCAATTCTTCGATACGTTAGAGTAGTTCATTGAAGAACCAAATTAAGATAATTTCTTTTCACATGCATAATAATATATAGCAATGATGTATTTCCAACCTAAAAAAATATCATCTTACAAAAGTAATAATTATGCATGAAATAAAATAAACCTTAGTCGATCTAATGGTCTAACATCAATCCAAATTAAAATAAAGCCCGAAACATTAAAACTAATAAAAATAAGTATTCTAAAAAAATAATCCCAACTCGGCGCACTCTAGGAATTAAAATAAATGAGTGTTAAATAAATTCTTTGCTTGAAAAAAAACAAACCTTGGCCAAATAGATGTTACTACCCCTTGGTATTCCAAACAAACAAGGAAATAGTTTTTCCTTAGCCTATCATGTTTCTACATATAATAAGGAAATGACATATCCATGATCATCTCACTTTGACCACCTCACGGAATGAGATACTAATTGTTATCTAATGAAAGGAGTTTATGTAATATCCTCCTCCCATAAAAAATGGTATGAACATGAGTAACTATGTCATAACCCATTTCTAGATTATTCCCCTAAACTTGCCTTTTTTTCTTTTTAAAATAAATAATAATAGTAAGGAGATTGATGAGGAGGAAAAAACTAGCTGAGGAAGGATTTCAGATATGCATAAAATCAAGCTGCAATTTTACACGAAGTTGGAAGCCTGATCATACCCGTCATGCCCAAAACTGGAGAGATAATACAGATTCAACGTCAAATTAAATGATTATTGGATGAATCTACATAAAAATTATGTCTAAAGATACAATTAGATTTTTAATAAGCCAATTTGATTTAATCATAGGAAAACTAAAAGTTTAATTATGTTTTAGAATTAATTCGGGTCTAATTAAAGGATTTAATTAGGAGCAAAGACTTAATTAAACTTTAAATGAGTCAAATTAAGTTTAATAGTCAATTAAGGGTTAAATTGAAGAAATCCAAGACTAATGACTAATGTGAAAAAGGCATTAGAATTCGGGGATGATATTGAAGTTCAACAAGGATAAAATTATATAAAATTGAAAGTTTAAAGCCAATCAGAGATGTAATTGAGAGAAATCACAAATCGAAGGACTAAATTGAACTCTACCAAAATGGCACCGTTTTTGTTCATCTTCTTCTTCATTTTTGCCTGTAAAGATTGCTCATAGGGCAACTTTTCAAAGGCATTTTATTCTTCATCTCTCCATCAAATTTGACAAAAGTTGCACGAAAATTATGGCTTAACATTTGACTACCCCCAGTATGGTCTTTTCTGGCCAATTGACAGCACAACGACCATGGAACGGGCTCAAAGAAGCCACTCAGATAGTCTTCAACTGTCAAATCTCAGTTCATGACTTGGCACCAGAAAAGACAAAATGTCCCTCTTCCACCTCCTATAAATAGGGGTGGATTCCATGAACTGAGCATCAAGAAATCAGAGGCCAAAGTTGTAGAAAACCATCATCTTCTTTGTCAGAATTACTCTTTCTCTCTCTTCGCCACTATTTTAACTTCTACAGCTGCCTAACCACCCAAAACCGCCTATACACCCTCACCAACACCAATTTCCTCACTACTAATTGTCATCCGCAACCATCATGAACAGTGACACCGCTATAAATTTCTTCTCGCTTCAGACAATAATCTAGTAACCAATTCCAGCAATTGACGCCAGTCGCCAACTCCTCCACCAACGTATGGGTTGAGGAGTTTGGCCAATATAGATAGAGAGGATCTACCTAGACCTGCAAACTCTGATGTTGTAAAGAAATGTTATGCGTGATGTATTATTCCCATCAATCAACAAAACTAAAGTTTGACCAAGACTTCTTTGGTGTATTTCTTTTTTTCTTCAAAAATTATGCATGATCTTATATTTTCATGAAAATGTTTGGAAAATCAAAGTTTTAGCACAAAAGCGAAAGCGAAATCGGTGTTCGTTTTAGTAAATAAGATTATGAGAATTTAAGTGACTCTACTAAAAGGTGATCTTACACTCAAAGACAAAACCTAAAAAACAAACAACCCACATAATAAAGCTAAGGTCTTAGCTAAATAAAGAATTTCACATGGCAAAGCAAAGCTTGCCGATCATAAATGCACGTATTTGGAATGAGGAAAGACCATATTTGATCATCATTTCACAACTCTAAAGTATCCATTGCAATCCCTATTGAGCCTAATAAGTTTTTCTTAAGAAAATAACCCGGACTAAGATCACACCCCACATTGGGGGCAAGTGCAAGAATTAAAGAAAAGTAACTCTAGTTTCCATAATGGGTCACACATAAACCCAATTTAAATAATACTCAAACCAAGCTAAAACTAGCCTAAAGTAATTAAAATAAATAACGTAAACAAGTCTAAAACTTGAACAAGTGTTGCAAAAAAAAAAAAGATAAATCAATAGCCTAACTAATTAAAATAAGACAATGTCGGTTTTTCTCATAATTTGCTGGCAGCATCAAAGCTAACTTCATATGCTGGTTCTCTCTTGTATTAATCAATTAGAAGGCGTGCCATATATCATTGGAAAGATATAGAAGTCTAGTTTTCAACCCAACAAAAATCTAATCTAAATTCAACTTGTATCTCTAGTTATAATCAAAACAATAGCGAAAGGTCAAACTGTTCGATTTGAGTCTTTGTATCCCAATCCTTGTGTAATGACCTTGTTTCCACCAACAAGCCCTTTTAAACATAAATCATATTAATAAAGGCTTGCTCTTCATTATTTATTACCCTTTTAAAGTCTACCTTATCCCATGTATCTTGAAGAAATCCATTAAAAGCCTCTTTGAACCTCTTAGCCCTAAACCTTGTCACTGCACCAATTGGAACCTCCAATAGATCCTTTGGTGTTGCTTAGATCGTATCATTCCCTCTCTTCTTAAAAGGATTCGACCTCGAATCATCACCTACATCAAAGAAAGAGAGATCATCAATATTGAATGTAGCACTAACACCCTCATATGGTAGATCCATTGTTGTTGAATCTTTGTATGTAAGTCCTTCACCACCTGTGTTTTTTTTATTACCATCAAGACTAACTCTTTCATCAACAGGTAAAGGAATTAAATCCAATGGTGTTAAAGGATTAAAATCATAAATAATCTTAAATGGTGAATAATGAGTAGTAGAATCCACACTATAATTATATGCAAATTCAATAAAAAGCAAATAATCTTTCTAATTTTTAAGATTCTTTTGAATGATAGCCCTTAATAATTGAGTTAAAGTCTTATTTACAACTACAGTTTGGCTATCTATTGATGGGTGACGAGTAGTAGAAAATAAAATTTTTATCCTTAACTTGCCCCCACAAAACCTTCTAAAAATAACAGAAAAACTTAACATCTTGATCATACACAATGCTCATAGGAACACCATGTAGCCAAATGACCTCTCTACATAAAAAAATCTGCGATAATTATTGCATCATCAGTTTTATGACAAGTAGTGAAATGTGTCATCTTAGGAAATCTATCCACAACAACAAATATGGAGTCTCTGCCTTTCCTAGACCTTGGTAAATCCAAAATAAAATCCATATAAATATCAACTCAATGTTCCTTAGGAATAGGTAAAGGTTTATATAACCCATAAGGTTTTACTCCAGACTTAGCTTGTTTATAAGTTATGCATCTATCATAAATTCTTTGCACATTTCTTTTCATGTTAGGCTAATAAAAATGTTCATGTAAAACTTCTAAAGTCTTGGCAATTCCAAAATACCCCATTAAACCTTCCCAATGAACTTCTTTTACAACCAATTCACGCATAAAACAATTAGGCATATATAATAATTCTCCTTGAACATAAGTCCATCATGCCTAAAAAATTTATCCTTGGTCGAAAATCTACACTCAACATATATGGTACCAAAATCATTATCATCAGGATATAATTCTTTAATATACTCAAATCCTAATAATTTAGTATTCAGAGTATTAAGAAGAACATACCTTTGCGACAAAGCATCTGCAACCATATTTTCTTAACCTTGCGTGTACTTAATCATATATAGGAATGTCTCAATAAATTCAATCCACCTGGCTTGTTTCTTATTTAACTTACCTTGGCTTTTCAAATATTTCAATGATTTGTGATCCGTATGTATCACAAACTTCCTTGGCCAAAGATAATGTTGCTAATTTTTCAATGCCCTTACTAATGCATACAACTCTTTGTCATAAATCGGATAATTAAGAGCTGCACTATTAAGTTTTTCAATAAATTAAGCAATGGGTTGTTTCTCTACATTAGAACAATGCCAATACCTATTCTTGAAATTAATTTTGATTTTAACAAATTAAACGCATTTTCTTATTCTTTACCCTATTTGAATTGATCTACACTCAACATAAATGGTACCAAAATTATTATCATTAGGATATAATTCTTTAATATACTCAAATCCTAATAATTTAGTATTCGGAGTATTAAGAAGAACATACCTTCGCGACAACGCATCTGTAACCACATTTTCTTAACCTTGCGTGTACTTAATTATATATAGGAATGTCTCAATAAATTTAATCCACTTGGCTTGTTACTTATTTAACTTACCTTGGCTTTTCAAATATTTCAATGATTGGTGATCCGTATATATCACAAACTTCCTTGGTCAAAGATAATGTTGCCAATTTTCCAATGCCCTTACTAATGCATATAACTCTTTATCATAAGTCGGATAATTAAGAGCTGCACCATTAAGTTTTTCACTAAAATAAGCAATGGGTCGTTTCTCTTGCATTAGAACAACGTCAATACCTAATCTTGAAATTAATTTTGATTTCAACAAATTAAATACATTTTCTTATTCCTTACCCCATTTGAATTCTACTAATTTCTTAATTATTTCAGTCAATGGTGAGGCTAATTTACTAAATGAAAACTCCTAAATTCTATGATTGATTTAGGCATAGACCATTCTTGTATAGCCTTAACCTTAGCCTTATCCATATCTATTCCCTTTGCACTAACAACATAACCAAGAAATATAATCTTGTCCATGCAAAAATCACACTTCTGTAAATTAGCGTACAAGGATTCCTTTCTAAGTACTTCAAGAACCTGTCTTAAATGTCCTATATGTTCATCCAATCCTTGACTATAAATAAGTATATTGTCAAAGTATACAATCACAAACTTACCAATAAATGCATGTAAAACTTGAATTATTAATCTCATAAAGGTGCTAGGTGCATTAGTAAATCTAAAAGGCAAAACCAATCACTCATACAAACCATATTTAGTTTTAAAAATAGTTTTCCATTCATCACATTTTTTTCATCATAATTTAATGATAACCATTTCTCAAATTAATTTTAGAAAAACAAATTAGAACCATACAATTCATCCAACATATCATCTAATATAAGGATAGGATGTCCATACTTTAAAGTGATATTATTGATGGATGTGCAATCAACACACATTCGTTAAGTATGGTCCTTTTTTGGCACTAAAGGTACAATAACTGCATAAAGACTCATGCTCTCTCGAATGTAACACTTTGACAACAACTCCTCCACTTACCTTTATAGTTCCTTAGTCTCTTTTGGGTTACTCCTATAAGCTAGTTGATTAGGTATAACTATTATTGGCACAAAGTCTATTTGATGCTCAATTCCTCTAATCGGTGGCAAACCACTACGTATTTCATCTGAAAAGATATCCTCAAATTCTTACAAAAGAACTTTAGGAACACTAAGAACACAAGAATTCAAGTTATCAAAATTAAAGTATGCCTTCTTATACATAAGTAAAATCATAGGCATCTCAGAAAAATAAGCATGTTTAATATCATTAGGTTTTGCATATAAATTAAGGTGTTTCCCAACTTTTTTTATACACTCTTTTTTTCTCGTCCTTACTTTATTCTCTCCACTCAAGGCTTCTAAGCTTTTTTTTTCATTTGGCCAAAACCTTCTTCTCCCTTCCTAGTGGTCGAAACTTTATCCCTTTGTTTTTACAACTCATGGCTTATTTTATTGCCATTCTTCCTCACTTAATCACCATGATGTTATGGCTGAAGTTATTCTGAATCAAAATCTGTCTTTAACCTCATTTGATCTTCATACACTTGCTTAGGTAACAATGGTGCAAGTGTGTATACTTTACCATTCTTTTCCAAGGAATATTTGTTCTTAAACCCATCATGTTTGATTTTTCTATCAAATCTTCAAGGTCTCCCTAATAACATATGTGTAGTATACATAGAAATAACATCACATAAGATTTGATTCTTATACTTTCCTACTGATAATGTAATCAACACTTGTTTATTCACCATAACTACACCACATTCATTCAATCATTTACGCTGATAAGGTTTCGCATGCCTTATAATACTCAAACCCAACTTTCTAACCAAAGTTTACACTAGCAATATTAGCACAACTACAACTATTAATGATCTTACTATATACTTTATTTTAGATTTGGCATCTAGTATGGAAAATATTCTCTCTTTGTTGTTATACGTCATCTTCTTTAACCTGAGTAATCAAAGCTCTCTTTATCACCATGACTTGCGCTTATATGCATATTCAACATCATTATCATCCATAAGTAGTGGCATATCATCACAATCAGACGTCTCACTAGTAGATTAAATCTCTCCATCATCCCTCAAAATCATAATTCTCTGATTTGCACATTATGATGCATACTGCCCTAATCCCTAACACTTAAAATACTTAATATCTCAATTACACTTTGTTTGCACTTCGGTTTTAGACTTTTGTTCAGTGGCAAAACTTGCTTCTTTGGGTTGCTAGGTTCAAAAACTTTAAGAGTCACTATTGGCTTTGATAGTACGTTACTCTCTCTCCTCCCCTATAATTCATCTTTCAACCTGAATAAGCTTTTGGTCGTGCACTACTCTTTCTTTTCATTTGTTTCTCCACTTTAATAGCTAAATGTACCAAATCCTTTAAGTCCATATAAGGTTGTAATTCCACCACATTAATTATGTCATTATTCAACCTACTCAAAAACCTAAACATTGCTACTCCCATCAGGCATAGCACCCAAAGGGATGTGACTAGGAGAATCCATATTAGGGAAAATCCCACCAAAGCTAGAACTGCAAAGGTCAAGGCGTCGTGGAGAAGGCAAAGCTAAGGTAGGAATCTGGTTATCCTGCAGAGCGAGTGAGCTCCTTCGAGTCTGTGCCCTAATTCTAGGCAAAGAACGAGATAGCTGACAAGGACAATCTTGTTATGTAAAGCGAAGTAACGAAGACTTCTTCATTGATTTAGCTATAGGGCACAACAAATGAAACAATAATCAACTAGGAAAACCGACCCGCCCGATAAACTAAGGCAGACGCTGCTACTAGGGAGGAAACTCTCGTAAGGGAGAGAGAAAGCTTAGAGAGAGATGCTCTCGACTGAGAGCTCTTTCTTAACTAGGAGCTCAAAAGCCAGTAGTAAGCCCAAGTATATCTACAATGATCATGATATACTTCTTTCCACCAATACTCTCAATTTAAGTTGGACCATTAGATCCATGTGCAATAATTCAAGTGGTCTTGATGTCAAAATGTCAGCAATCTTTTTATATTAAGCTTTTGTTTGTTTTCCTTTTTGACATGCTTTACACACCATTATCTTGATTATTTGCATATTTGGTAGTCCTTATACAACTTTGTTTGTAGAAGTTTTTGATAAATCTCTAAAATTGATATGATCAAGGCGTTGATGTCAAAGATCAAAATCATCTAGTGTTGCCTTTTGACATCCTAATAAAGTCAAGGTAGAAATTCCATAATAATTGTTTGAAATTTTAGTACCTTTCATGATCCATTTACCAGCACAATTGTAGATGTTGCATTCATCCTTAGAAAACTGCACACTATGATTCTCATCATAAAATTAGCTTATGTTTAGTAGGTTAGCTTTAAGGCCATTCACAAACAAAGTATTATGAAAAATAGGTAAACTAGGAATTTTAACATTTCATTTACCTTCAATGGTAGCTATGCTTCCATCTCTAAAGGTCACTGAAGCACCATTCATGAATTCAAATTTCTTAAATTGATCTTTATCTCCTAACATATGTCTAGAACATCCACTATCTAAATACCATAAATTGTTATTCATAGTTTTTAGTGCAATGTGTACTACAAAACATATTTCCTTTTTCTTAACTACCCATTAATTTTTCATTTTTGTTCTGTTAGAACTTTCAGTCTCATTAAATTTCTCATAACCTACTCACTTATCAATTTTCCTTTCTATAGTACATAATTGATTTAAGACTAAGTCAATTTTGTATTCTAAATTTTGATTTTTACTTACGAAATAATTTCTTTTTACATGTTCTTCAATTTCACAATACTGACAGATAGGAATAAACTTACCTTTCAACTTACCTTTTTGGATATTGTTTGATTTGTCTTCTGACATGAAAGGTTCCTTACCTTTTATAAAGGTAATCCTTTTGGAAGAGGAAGATACAGATGTATTGTTGATGGAGTTCCATATGTCATGTATCATAATCTTGTATGATTAGTACTTACCATTTGAGCTTTCAACAGCTCATCAAGTTCTTGTGTTGCTGATGGTTCTTATGACTGTTTGCACCTAGTCAACTCGTTTTCAAGTGCTTTAATTTCCTAAAAGATCTAGATATCTCTACTTCTGATAGCTTTAGGGCTTCTACCATATTGTTCTCCACATCTATCAGTTTATTGAACAATTTCTTGTTCACTTTCTTGACTTTCACTAATTCTTTACACAAGTCGTCATAAGCTTTATACAAGCTTAATTCAAGATCGATAATAACAAAAGTAAAATCTGAATCACTATAATTAATGATAGTCTGATCTATGTCAGAATCATATGATATCTCAACAGTTTGTAGTAGATTCATTAATAGTGTCAGAAAGAGAAATAAAAGCAAATTCATTATCAGATGATGAATTAGAATTTTCAGAGTCAAATTCAGCATTTATGGTGACATTAAGAGCTTTACTTTTATTTTTTTAAAATTACAACATTCACTTCTCAAGTGACCCTATCCTGAACATTCAAAACACTTAACTTTTTTTTCCAAGATTCAGTCTTAATTTTACTTTCATTTTCTGATCATTTCTTTTCACAAAATCATTTACCTTTTTGCCTTTATCAATTTTCTTCTTCTTAAACATGAATTTTTAAAATTTCTTAACTATGAGAGCTATATCTTTATTATTAAGATCATCATCTGAAGAGTACTTATGTTTTTCCCTAAAAGATTTAAGTGCAATGGACTTACCTTTCCTTTGATGAGGCAATGTAGATTCATATGTTTATAAGAAATATATTAGTTCTTCAACATGTATAGTATCAAAATCCTTGGTTTTTTCAACGGCTGTTATCTTTGGCCAAAATCTTTCAGGTAAGGATCTTAAGATCTTCCTTACAATTCGTGTATCCTCCATTTTATCTCCAAAATTGAACCTGGAATTAACAATGTCATTAAGTTTAACATAAAACTCATCAAAAGATTCATCTTCCAGCATTCTAATTTCCTCAAACTTTGAAGTTAACATTTGTAATTTCAAATTTTTCACTAATTTAGTTCCCTCATGGGTAGCTTTAAAAATATCCCAAGCTTCCTTAGCTATTTCACACATAGATATTCTTTTAAACTCATTAGGAGAAACCACTATAAATATAGCATTCAGGCCTTTGTTATTCCAATTACAATTAGCAGCATCATCTCTATTCCATCTAGCAAAAAAACATTTCAGGTTTGATCCACCCTTACTCTATTGAGTGTTGTACTTTCTATCTAGTGATTTAAGAAAGGCTCTCATTCTGACCTTACAATAGCATAGTTCTCACTATTAAATTGTGGTGGTGGATTCAGTGTTGACATTTTCTCAGGAAAAATAGATCTCACTCATATAAAGTGAACTTGCTTTGATACCACTTAAAAGTCCCTTTTCCTATTTATTACATGTTAATAGATGATCTGTTAACACTTTGCAAACATTGATCTGTAACCAAATAAATAAAGAATGCAGAAGACTTAAATGCACAAGATATTTTATCACAAAGGGAAAACCTTTTGAAGAACTCTTTAAAAGATTAAAAAAAAAAAAAGACCTCCATGCTAGCCAAACCTAGAATAGACAATTTTTTTACTAGTTTGAAAGATTACAAGAGGAGTGTCTCTAAACAAAACCCTTTGTATCTATACTACCTTGATGAGACAGTGAACCATGTTATGTCTCTTACCGTACTAGCTTGCCAATACATCTGATGATCTTCAAATTGTTTTCATCCTAATTGAAACCTCCAGTTGCTAGCAGTTCACATAGGAACTCCCTCTTGGAATCTATAGGCTCTCCAACTCTTCAGAGACCAATTCTCTTCGATAATTTCCTACACAATCCTCGTGTGTCAAGAGTATGTGTTGTGAAACTCTATGTAAACTCCTTAGTTGTTTGACATACTTGCTTCAATGTAATTGATACTTTTACGTTTTGAAACTCTCCTCTGAAGCACACCGGTACCTATCTTCAGACTTAACCTTCCTTACATATATGCCTTATGTGATAAGGATAAGGATAATCGTCAAGTTTCCTAGTCTGTCACGTTGGTAACAAACTACTCACGTGTTTCATAAAAACACTAATAAAGTTATCTTCGAATAACGTTTTCTACTATATCTGAATTTATCTCTTAAATAATCTTAACTAATCAGATAATTACAAAGAAGATCATGCTAACTAATCTTGATAAACTTCTATCTTAAATAAATTATCTTTTTACCAACCCTAAAAAAGTCTTCACTAATCTAAGCAAACAAAACAAAATTTACACTCTTCACCCACACAAACTCTTTAGAGCCACACAGAGTTAGCTACATCTAGATTCACACATTATGTACTCTGGTTTTTGTTTTTGAAGCATTATGTTCTCCTTCATATACAAGTACTAATTTAAATATCAAAGAGTCCCTTGTTTTTCGAGGGACTTACTTTTCAAGAACATAGACATAGGTTTAGTCTAATTCACATGTTTTGACCTAGTTTTGCAACAAAAAAACCCAATTTTTATATGAAGTTTTTTATTACTTCATCTCTTACTTATTGAAATATAATGTAAGGTAGGTCTAGCTGCTTCCTATAAAAAATTCATACATTTTAAAATCTTGGTGCCTCAAAACCTTTGAAGTTGGAAATTTGAAATCTAATATTCACTGGACTGTATCACAATTATGAATGTCTAGCCGAGTGCAAGTTATGAAGAGCAATGTACTGTACTACTTTTCTCTATAATTTTTGAACTGATCTTCTTCAAAACCAATTTTTACAGACAGCCTGTTGAGTTCTTTGATTGATATCCTTAGATAACAAAGAAAACAAACGAGAAAAGGCGAAAAAGAGAAGGCAAGCAAGCGAATCTTCTCATTGATGATGGCATCTTGTCTTTTAATTAGCGGGACCACTGTTTCATATGTTAAAAATTATTGGACCTCTTTCTATACATGCAGTATATCACACATGATTCTCATTTTGTCTACTGTAAAACATAAAAACCGAGAGGGTTAAAAGAGGGTCATGTCAGGTTAAATTATTTATGATGCATACGGAGTATAAATTTCTTCATGGGGCATGTGCATGTGTTTGTATTCTTCTTTCAACTTGGTAGGGTAATAGTACTGCAGGTGATGTGTGGATGGAGCCATGGAGAGGTAGATGCAAAGACATGGGACCAATGTCTGTTTATCATGAAGCATTATGAGCATCAAAGAATATGACCCACTTGCCATCCTCTCCCTCCCTCCCTCTCTCTCTCTCTCTCTCTCTCTCTCTCTCTCTCTCTCTCCCCCCTCGTATGCCTTTCTTTAATTTGCTCTTGACAATGAACAGGCACCAATACATGCAAGTGGATTTGTTAAAAGGACAAGAGTTTGTGGTCCGTTGCCACTTCAATTCTTTGAATATGGAGTGTGTGAGCAAGGATCATGGCAATTCAAAAAGTTTCATTTGATTTGCATTCAGCTCTCTCAGATCGCATGTGAATACTTCCAAACTTACAACCAAAAAAAACTGAAAAGAAAATCTTGTACTTTTTTTTTTCTTCCGTTCTATAAATATACAACTCTACCCTAGTTTTGAGGGAGAATTTCGTGAGCATTCTAAAAAATTGAAAGGGGCAAACCATTTCTAGAAAATTAATAAATACAAACGAAAATACTCACAGAAAAATTCAGTCAGAATATTTATTGTGATGATCTTTATCAAAAATAAAATTTATCCTTATATCTATTGGTAAACACTGACAGAAAAATTCATATGGTATATACGGAGAAAATGGCAGAGAGTATTACAGTGAGATTCAAATAGGCAAATCGTATAGTGACGTATCATTTATACCAATAGAATGATTGATGGAGTTACTAATGGAATAATTATATTGGTAATGTCGTCGATGATATTTAATTTATGTCCTGATGATCAAACCTCCCCTCCTCCTCCCCTATTTCTCCTTCTTTCTTATGCATTTTTTCTTGCAATAAACAACACCCAGCCCGTCCCCCCCAATCTCAACACAATTCAACCTCCTACAATAAATTTGGCCACCACAACACTCAGTTTATCAACATTCATGTTCTGATTTTATTAAGGATTCTACACGTTAAGTAAACAAATCTACCCTTTTTTATTTGAACTCAATTTTAAAATGTTGATTTTTTTTGCATATTTTTTGTAGTATATGTATTTTGTTTTGGTGTTTACTTGTTTTATAGTTTTTTTCTCATACAAATTTGTATGGATTTATGATTTGTACATGTTAGGGTTTATTTTAGATTTTGTAAAATTGTATTTGTTTGTAAGTTAATGAAACTTATGTCGAATTTCTGACTTAGGTGTTTTGTGATGAAATAAATAATAGCTTATTTAACGGGTCTGTTTTATATTTTATCAATTTTATTGCCGAGTTGAAATTTTCGGTAAATGTGTAGAAATTTAAATTTATATGGATAATTGATAATGAATTAAGAGTACTGTTAAAATAGATTGAATAAATTTGAGTTAAATTAATATTTTTACAAATTATTTAGTTAACGTAGTTAATTAATACATGTTTTCATCATTATTTTATATAGGTTTGATATAAGTAATGGATGATCATTCATGAATGTCTAGAGATTCATCCTAAGGGTTGTGGAGGATGGATTATTGTAATAGAGTTTAGGGTTTTATTAATTATGCACTATCTGATCCGATAAATATTAGTGGAGGGGGTATCAAATGCCCATACAAGAGGTGTAAAATAAAAAGTACTGAAATTTTCGGTAAATGTGTAGAAATTTAAATTTATATGGATAATTGATAATGAATTAAGAGTACTGTTAAAATAGATTGAATAAGTTTGAGTTAAATTAATATTTTTAAAAATTATTTAGTTAACGTAGTTAATTAATACATGTTTTCATCATTATTTTATATAGGTTTGGTATAAGTAATGGATGATCATTCATCAATGTCTAGAGATTCACCCTAAGGGTTGTGGAGGATGGATTATTGTAATAGAGTTCAGGGTTTTATTAATTATGCACTATCTGATCCGATAAATATTAGTGGAGGGGGTATCAAATACCCATACAAGAGGTGTAAAATAAAAAGTTTCTTGATCCAAATATTGTAATGATGCATCTTCTATATATAAAAAAAAAGGTTCATGGAGAAATATTTGTGTTGGCATACACATGGAGAACCAAATGTTGTAATGATGCATCTTCTATATATATAAAAAAGGTTCATGGAGAAATATTTGTGTTGGCATACACATGGAGAACCATTTGTTCCTCATGATACCATAGTAGAAAGGATGGTTGGGTCAACTTCTAGTTCTAGCAACGTGCATGAAGTTGTAGATGACAATAGTAATCCTTATATGAATATGGTTATGGATGTGATGGGAATAAATCAGGGTCATACCAGTCAATGTCTAATATTAGGTGAAAAATCTAATGCAGACGCGACTAGGTTGTTTTATCTTTTAAAAGATTTTGACGAACCATTATGGGATGGTTGTACAAATCACAGTAAGTTATTGGTCGTTGCACAAGTGTTTGACATCAACTCAAATCATGGGTTGAATGAGGCTAGTTATGAAAAAATTATCGAATGGACGAGAAGTATTTTACCTTAAGAGAACTAGTTGAAAAAGAACTTCTATGTTGCTAAGTTCATGATGAATACCCCTCGGTCTAGATACCAGAAAATTGACATGTATCCAAACTTCAGCATGTTATATTACCTTAAAAATACATAGTTAACTAAGTGCAGAACATGTGGGCATTCTCATTATAAACCTATACTGGAAAGGAAAGGACTCTTATCAAACATAGAAAACTTAGAGACTTCTCAATCACACCTAGACTGCAGAGATTATTCATGTCACCAAAGACTACTAAGCATATGACATGACACTAATCACATGATGCAGTGGGTTGAATGATGGTACACTCTTACGATGGTGAAGCCTATAAATACTTTAACAATGTGCATCCTTAGTTTTCAATGGAGAGAAGAAACGTGAATCTTAGGTTATATATAGACGGATTCAATCCATTCAGGTCATTTACTACTCCTTATTCTTGTTGGTCAGTGATATTCAAAGTTTACAATTTGCCATCGGGGATGTATATGAGACTGGAGTTTATGTTTTTATCTACAGTCATACCCGATCATAATAGTCTAGGTTGAAATATAGATATTTGTCTTCTACCGTTGATTGATGAGTCGAAATAGCTGTGGTCATCTAGGGCTTTGACTTATGATGTATCGAGAAAACAAATTTTTTTGATGAATGGAGCTTTGATGTGGACTATCAATGATTTTCCAACTTATAGAATGGTTTCTAGTTGGAACATGCATGGAAAACTAGCATATTCATACTATATGAAAAATAATAAGGCATTCACGCTAATAAATGACGATAAAGTGTCCTTTTGTTACTATCATCGGCAGTTCTTGCCAACAGATCACAAGTTCAGAAAGAACAAAAAGGACTTCTTTGTTGGCAAAGTTGAAAGGGGTGTTGTACCGCTATTTCTTTCAAGTAAAGAGTTGTATAACGTAGTATTGGGGTATGGTGACATTGTGTTTAGTTTCAATCCGGTAAGCAGAAGTTTTCTGGTTTTGGTTTGACCCATAATTGGATAAAACGAAGATTTTCTATGAGTTTTCTTATTGCAAGACCAATATCTTCTGTCATAACCTTGATGTCATGCAAATAAAAAAGAACGTGTTTGAGAACATTTTCATCACAGTTATGGACATGAAGGGGAAGACAAATGATAACATCAATGCTAGAATGAATATAGCCTTGTTTTTTCACCGTAAAAATATGAAGCTGGTTTATGTTGGGTCACGGGTTACAAAGCTCAAAACCAGTTTCGCCTTAAACAAGAATGGACAGTTACTTCTCTACCAATGGCTTAAAAGTCTGTGTTTTTCTAATGGACATGCCTTGAACATATCAAGGTTAATGAATTTAAAATATTATAGATTGTATGGAATGAAGAATCATGATTGCCACGTGTTTATGCAAACACTCATTCCATTAACTTATCGGGATTTATTGTCAAGGGAGATATGGGATGTACTCATGGAGATCAGTCACTTCTTTAGAGATATATGCTCCAACAAGTTACAGACACAACACATAGAGAGAGGCTTGAAATGAATATCTTCTAGACAATATGCAAACTTGAGATGATATTCCCTCCATTATTTTTCGAATCGATAGAGCATCTACTCATACATTTACTGTTTGAGGTAAAAGTTGGAGGTCTAGTTCAATATAGATGGATATATCCATTCGAGAGGTTAGGGTTTGCACATGCATTATAATTAAAATTTTATTGTCTCTTTTTGCATATTTCAAAACATTCATTTAATTTCATATATGTACTTGTTCAAAAGTAAAAAAAAAAAACAACGCACATGTTGAGGCTTTGATATATGAGGCTTATATTGTTGATGAAATCTCAATATTTATCTCATACTATTTTGAGCCTCAATTAAGAACAAGAATCAATTGCGTTCTAAGGCATGATGATGGTGGAGAAGTGCCTTCGAGTGGGAACTTGTCAATATTCTCTCATCTTGGACGACATGTACCGAAGAATGTTTTGAGGGGAAGATATTTGTCAAAAATAGAATTTAGACAAGCACATAATTATGTGTTATTTAACTGCGATGAACTGAGATCTTTCATTCAATAAGTATAATACTTAACATGTCATTATTTTTTTAATAATTTATCTCTTATAATATAATAAACTCATACATTGTTGAATTCCTCACAAGCAATATCGTCATATTTACTGTCGCAAAACTCACAGTTGACTGAATCTCAAATCTTTTGATTACAAAATAAACAACTTTCCACATGGTTCAGAACACAAGTAAGTACTGTTTAATAATTCTTATCTCTTTAGATACTTAATTTCATTACACATTTCTTGTTAATTGTTCATGATTGTACTTCATGTACCAGGTTTATCGATCGAGAGGGAATGCTAGTGTTACTTTATATTTACTAAGTCTGGGTGTTTTGTCAATGGACATGTGTTTCATACTAAAGAATATGGACAGGGTAAAGAGACATATAACAATGGGGTTTATGTTAAAAGATCGACTTCAAATAAGTTTGAAGTTGATTACTATAGGAAGTTGGAAAAGGTTATTGAATTATAATATCACAGATTGCATAATAGAGTATTTTTATCCAAATGTTATTGGTATGACACCACTAATAGAGAAATCATAGTAAAACCCCTATCATGGTTTGGTAGAAATTTATTCAAAGGTAATTCAGGATTGAACAATGCAGTAGCAATAAATGCAAGAATATTTACTTCCATAATCTCATCGTTTTGTTTTTCTTTACTTCACAATAATTCAGGATTTAATCCCATAAGAGATGAGAAATCTTTCACCTCTAAATTCAATGGGATGAATTCCATCTCGATGATATCGAATCAGATCAATATCATGAATAACAATATTTGAACTCTCAAATCAATTTATCATCGAGAATTGAATAGTATAACATAGAAAGATCATATATTCATACCAAATCCAAAAATGGATTCCTGATCCAATCAAAAATTTCCTTACTTTATTACTTTATATATCATTCTTTTCCATTCTTTCTTTTTTATAAAACTATCTCCTTCCTTGTACAATCATCTGACTAAGTATCATCTAATCGTCTTTAAACTTATATAAGTTACAAACAAAAACAAACCCAAACAAACAATAGAAGTGAAATGGGAAAGGGGGAGTTATGTTTGTTCTAAACTCCTTTTTTGAATGATCTAATCTCATTGGATTGGAAAACAAAAAAAAAAAGTGTGATAAAGATAAGTCCTAGTACAGTATAAAAAAAATTGAATATTCTATCAAATTCACTTTTTTTTTTAGAGTTTGTTTTTTCTTCGACATAAACCCTTAAAAAAGATTATCCATTCCCTCTCTCTCTAAGAGAGGCAGAGTCCTTATTTGATTTTTATTTTATTAATATACTCTTTACTTGATTGAATTAGGAATGGGATCCATATAATATATCAAAACTTCAGTGTACAATTTGAACGAGATAGATTGTTTCAAATAATTGAGGTTACACAAAATCGGAGCCAAAAAAGAAGAGACTTTTCCGATTAAAAGGATTTTATCAAAGAAATTAAAGTCATTTTGTATCGTACAAATAAGAATTCTATTTGTGTATGTGCTACCGAGAAAGATAGGGTACTCGATTCGATTTCATTATACGGATCGGGAGGAATCAAAAAGGCCAAATTCAGTGAGGTCTCTCTTAGAATCCTGAATATGACGCTACCAATAATTGTACTAATCCACATGTGTCTTTATCCATCTCCATCGATACTAGTTGAAGAAATGAAAATGACCATATTTTTATTTGCTTTGATGAAAAATGAAAATAAAGAAAATAAATATATAAATAATATAAAATAATAATAAGGATCCCCTTTGGGAACGAAATTCTGCTATTTGTACCCCTTTTACAGAAAATGAAGAGATGAATTGATGTAATTTTTTTTATTGGATTATTGTTTATTAGATTTGTCGGGACTGACGGCGCTCGAACCCGCAGCTTCCGCCTTGATAGGGCGGTGCTCTGACCAATTGAACTACAATCCCAGGGAAACAAAATACAACATACATATTCTTCTGATTTCATTCAAACACTTTCTGTTTAGATTTTAAATTGGAATCGCCTCGTTGTAACAGAGTGCGAGTGATAGAAAATATTGATATCCACACGCAAATATATTTTGCGCATATATATTTTAGTGACACTGTCACAAATTATTAGTTATCTTTTCGTTATTTCAAATAAAAATCTCAAAATCAATTGATAATCAACCTTTCAATGAAAAAAAGGACTCCTTTTTCTTTCTATTACTTTTTTTTTCTTAGACTCTCTACTTACAAATCCTGATATGAATCTAGATCGTCAGAAAGATCATAATTTGTGGTAAAAATAGAAAGCAAATCAAATAAATAACAAGTAGAGCAGAAATTTTTACTTCTTTTTTTTTATTAGATATTTCGAAAGAACAAAGGGGTTATATCATTTCATGGTGGATCAGTGAATTATTGGGTCGAGCTGGATTTGAACCAGCATAGGCATATTGCCAACAAATTTACAGTTTGTCCCCATTAACTGCTCAGGCATCGACCCGGAAGAAAAAATTCCAGACTTCTTAAGAATCCCCCATCAACTTCCTTTTGTAATACCCTACCCCCAGGGGAAGTCAAATCCCCACTGCCTCCTTGAAAGAGAGATGTCCTGAACCACTAGACGATGGGGGCATATTTGCCCGATCGTCAGCATATTATACTCATAGTATGAATAGTTTTTTGAAATTGTCAATAGAATGAATTTCATTCGATTTATCTATATTATTATATTCTAATAACATAGATAATATAGAAAACAAATATAAAAAATTATATAAAATCTATGTACTTTACATAGATTTGATGTAGAATTTATTTCTATAGATATGGATTATCTGCATGCTGGCTCATTTCGGAATTGAATCAAATAGGCCCTTTTAACTCAGTGGTAGAGTAATGCCATGGTAAGGTGTAAGTCATCGGTTCAAATCCGATAAGGGGCTTTGTCTTTTTTTCATAAAACTCCCGCGGGAGTATTTCTATTTGAAGGGAGATTCCATTTGAAGGGGGAATAGAGATATTGTTAATATTTGCAATAAATAAGGTAAGAAACTCTATATTTCTAATAAATAGAATAAATAGAATTCTTCTAAATTCTAAATTAAATTAGAAGGTTAACATTATAATGATTTATACTCGAATTTAGAGTATACTATTATAGTAATTATAGTTATAAAATTGAACATTTTTTTTATTATATTAAAATAAATAATAATAAGTTGGCTCTTAAATCGTCAAACTTTCCTATTTTATAGGAGTCCAATCAAATCAATTATAAAGATTAGATTAGAAATCAACAAAAGAAAAGGTAAGTGGACCTAACCCATTGAACCATGACTATATCCAATATTTTGATAGTTAAATTCGATATAGATGAAATTGGAACAGTAAATCCGCTTTTTTCTTTCATTTTCATATTTCTTTGGACTCTGAAAAAAAAATAAGTCGATATTTCTGATTCAATCTTTTTGTTCCTAGTTATCTAGTTATTCTATAGGAATAAATTACTATTTCCTTCCTCCATTCCACACAGAAAAGTTTATTCGAAGTCACAACATAAAACATAATAAAACATATTAAGAGAATTAAAAATATCTTTCTTGAATATCTTTCTTTGATTCCAGAACACAATTTATATTGATATTTATATCTATATAATATATAAGATTAATAGGTGCGATAAAAAGACTTTCGTTTCATTTCAAATTTCCTATTATTTATTTAATATT
>Ga0325404_1001243_pt1 | contig 27035 bp, 12 predicted proteins | sample PopdelMetagenome_18_FD_205664 | JGI IMG/M metagenome (GOLD analysis project Ga0325404, IMG submission 205664) | Populus deltoides microbial communities from Bellville, Georgia, United States - Xylem-Control-R1 | ecosystem: Host-associated > Plants > Phyllosphere > Stem > Wood/Secondary xylem...
TATATATATATATAATTTATTTTAACTCTTTTCAAATAAAAAAAACATTTATCATGATAAAAAAAACAAATACTCATTCAGACAAGTGTCAACTTCTCAGCAACGTTATCGGTCTCATCCGTCGCGATAGCTTGCATTATTGGCTGGGTAGTGGGTGGCACTACACTTTTCGTACACACTCTGCTGTCACTGTAAATGCATCATCCATGTTTGTTGTGCAATTGAGTATCGATCCACAAAGGCACAAAGGGATAATTTTTGCTCTTGCCAATAAACTCCTGGCAAGTGCCCAAACTCCTAGTGTCCGGAAGTTTGTGCAATAGCATCTGGGGGTGGAAAGAGGCATTTGATTGTGTTTATGACGTGATGTGTCTGGAGGTTATATTTGCAATACATTTCACATTAATTTTTTTTGTTATCTAGAGAGCAAAATTTTAACTTCTCCTTACTTCCCACGATTTTTTTTTAATTTTTTCTACATTTTAAGCATGTACTTAGACATGGGGAAAAAAATAAATAAATAAAAAGAGCATTTATCATTTCAAATCTGATATTTTAGCCACGTAACATAATTGTAAAACTTGTACTGTGGAGTTCAAGTTTGTAAAATTTATACTATTGAATTCAAATTATTTGTTAAGATTTCCGTAGTTTTTTAATAGTTATTTAAATACACGAGTAACATGGTTTCAATAAAAGATTTTAGAAGTAATTTAATTTTAATATTCACATTTTTAAAAATACAAAATATCACGAATATAAAAGAATTTTAAGTTATGAAACTTGTACATTTATTTATACAATACCTATTAAATTGTATCCACGTTATAAAATCTAATTAATGGATTGAACTAGTAAGTGTGTATTTGATATTGTAATACAAGATGTTTTTTAAAAGTATTTTCTACTTAAAAATATATTAAAATAATTTTTTTTGATTTTTTTATTTTAATATCAACACATCAAAATTATTAAAAATACTCAAAAAATATTAACTTGAATTTTTAAAAAATATATTAAAAAAAAGGTTATCACACTTTTAAATGACATTTATAATCTTTCATGTCAAAAAGCTAGAGAGTTTCGATTTCTTACTGGCTCCATGGCTACAAATTTGAAAGCAATTAATGTGAAGGTCCTCTACAAAAGACAAAAGTCAAAGACACCAATACAGTTCACGAATATACACACCTTTCGCATACCGGACCAATCACGCGTGCCATTACACACCAAATACGACAAACAACATGCTAATGGAGTAAATAAAACGGCAACTTTCAAATTAATCACGATCCAATTAACAAGAAAATCCCCTCGTAAATAACTTCTCGCGAGTCTCGTGATCAAACGGCTACATGAGCTGAATAATATAAAAAAATATTAAAAAAAAGAAGAGAAAAGGAAAGCGTAGAGGATCTGACAGCCTTTTCAAGCTTCTCTCTTTATCTCAAACGGACAGGGCACAAGGAGAGGAGAGAGAGAGGGGGAGAGGGGGAGAGAGAGGGGGAGAGGACCAACGGAGTTGTCGATAAATGACGGATTCCAAAACATGAGTGAGCTCGATTTAAGGAACATGTTGAGGTCCGTGTCTCTCTTAGCTACAATTTCCAACAAGCCACATCGAATATAGGTTGGTTAAGAAAGAAACAGAGTGAGCGAGTGACGAGGGAGGAGTGAGCGAGTGAGGTTTTTTTAGAGAGAGAAAAAAACAAGAAAAACATACAAATGGGAAGATCCACTTCCTGTTTGAAAATAATCACCTGCGGTAGCGATTCTGCTGACAGAGATGATCTTCAACTCCCCGAGGTACCTGATTGGTCAACAATAATCACTTCCTTAGTTTTTTTACTGCTTACTTTCTATTTTCAGTCACCTCTTCTTCTTTTTTTCCCGGAACTTGTTGATTTTTGAGTTTGAGTGGTGGTTTATTAGTTAAATTACTAATGTGTTTGGTTCCGAAGAATTGTTGGAAATGGTAAACGAACAATGTGCGGGCGTGTGGAAGATCCGAGAAACTTTGAATTTTCGTTCAGTGAAGTTTTGTAATTAATGGTGTTCAAATCTGATTTACTATATTGATTGAAGCTGGATAGAAGAAGAAGGTCGGACGTTGCAGCAACTTTTTTAGCCATTTTTTGTTCCTTAGTCAAAAGTTATTAAGTCTACGCGAGGATTAGAAACTTTCGTCTTTGATTTAGTCAAGGTTTATTAACGCCAATCTAATTTGAAAGTTGAAACTAGTAAATGTAGTATGCTTTAATGGATTATCAAACATTATAGGCAGGATTGGCGTTTCGTTTTTGACTGATCAAGTTTGAAGTATGATGGATACATGTAAGATCTATAGATATGGATGACAGAATTCATGGATGGTTTAAGGAAATTATGTGGATCATGGTTGCAATTTGCAATTGGTAGTGTCGATCGGGCATTGCATGTTTATGTGTGAATGTATGTATGTATGTATGTATATTTCTTGCTTGAAATGTCCATTTCATCGAATCGTATTGCTTGTATGTCTATAAGGTTTCGGTAAGCCATTCACCATCAAGAGTTACAGTCGAAAGTTGGAAAAAAAAGGAAGTCTGTTTTAATGTAGCATCAGTTAGATGATGTTATGTAAATTTCATTTCAGAGCAATGGTTCAAGTGACAAGCGCGGATGGAGTTTCCGGAAGAAATCTGTCCGTCATCGAGTTCTCAGCAACACTATCATTTCAGAAACCACCGCTTCTTCTGTGAACAAGGAGAGTCCAGAACCCGCAAATCTAAACTTCCAGTCACCAGACATCCCTACTGCTCCAGAAAAAAATGCTGTGATACAATGCACTGATGAGAAACCACAGCTGCCAGACAAGCTGCAGCTGTCGGAGAAACCACTGTCTGCTTCAACAGACCAGGAAGTAGCTGAGGCCATTGTTTTCACCAAGGATGAGAATGAAGTTGATGATCGTGTGGAAGAGTCTGTTGTTATTGTCATACAGGCTGCTGTCAGGGGGGTTTTGGTAATTTTATTTTTGCTTTAAGGAAATGTTTAAGTATGGAGCTTGCTTGTTGGTAATCATTCTAATCCATTCTTTCTTCGAACTGTCCTCCAGGCTCAAAAAGAACTCCTCAAGCTTAAGAATGTTGTTAAGTTGCAAGCTGCTGTACGTGGCTACCTTGTCCGGCAGCATGCCATTGGAACCCTACGTTGTGTTCAGGCCATTGTTAAAATGCAAGCTCTTGTTCGTGCTCGCCGTGCTCGTTTGTCACCCAAGAGTTCATATGTAGAAAACGAGGTTGGTGGGAAGCATGGCAACCCTATATCCAAGACCTCGGTAATGCTACTCAACTTAAATAAGAAAGTTTTAACCAAAGGGCACTGCCTTTACAAGGGTTTCTGCTTAAGAGTTCAAATTGACAAATGGTTTGGTTATGTGGATGATGCTGGTCTGGCACAACCCACTGTCCAAATGAAATAGCTAGTACTTTAAAACTTTTGTCTGATGTCCCAAATTCTTCATGTCAGTTCACTGTTCTCACTCGGTTACTGTTGCTTTGATTTGAAAGACATTTTCAGAATGTAATAGAAAATCGTGAATTCTTGGAATGCAAGTATGAAATAATATCTTAAACCAGTGTTTCAAAGTTTGGAGTTGGAGATTAATGAACTAACTTGCGATGTTTCGGAACTTTTCCTTTTCATTTTAGTTAATTGCATTATGCTCGCTATAAGTAACAGCTATCATAAAAGCTCCATGTAGGAGAATTTTCTGCTCTCCTCTTGTTAAAGAAAACTGGCATCTTCTCATGCTTTTGACAAAAAAAACTCTGTTTATATACTTCATGGACAGCAATTCTCTTCCCAAATCACTAGACAGTCTCATACAAGCTTTCTTTTCGTTTTGCTTTCAGGAGAAGGAAAGCTCAGTAATCAAACCAAATGCTACATGCACTTCCATTGAGAAACTGGTCGGCAATAGCTTCGCTCGTCAGGTACGGAAACATGGGGACTTTTCTATGTATTTTGCAACTGTGTTTGTGCTATACATGTCACTTATCAAACATGCTGACCTTTTGCTTTGAATTAAAGCTAATGGAATCGACACCAAAGACCAAGCCTATCCACATCAAGTGTGATTCGTCTAAACGTAATTCTGCATGGAACTGGTTGGAGAGGTGGATGTCTGTTTCATCAGTGGAACCAACACCCAAACCAGAGTTTATAACTGAACAACTAGAAATAGAGAAGAGGGAGAATTTTACCTCTTCTGTGCAAACTAGAGTCCCACCTGAAGAATTCTGTGAGTCGGAAGATTCAAAGTCCAATATCAAGGAAATTGCTCTGCCATCTGAAAGTGAAGAGAGTCTGATAAAATCCGATGCGTTTGACTTCAAGTTTCAGGTGTGCCATCCAAACTCTCCTTTACCAGGAGATATTTTGGAGCAGCCTCAACCTGAGACGAGTAATAAATCGGATGCAGAAGAAACCTCAATAACTATAAATTCTCTTCCAAATCAAACTATAGAATCTGAAGTAAATTCTAAAAGGGTGACCGATTCTCTTCCTCATAAGCTAGAATTAGATGGTGAACAACCTGATCAACCCAAACGTTCTATGAAAAGGGGAGCCTCTGAACAATTGGAGACTGAAGGAAAGAAATTCGTATATGGATCAAGGAAGGCAAGCAATCCTGCATTCATTGCTGCCCAGACAAAATTCGAGGGGCTGAGTTCAACAGCCAGTTTGAGTAGATCATTCAGTTCTTCGCATCAAGATAGTGGAGTTGAATCAAACACGGAAATATCTGGGATAGATACAGAATCAAGGACCAAGGAGCTTGACATGGCAGAAAACTCAGTCCCCCATAATTCAAGGGTTCAATACGTTGGCTCTGAATGTGGCACTGAACTTTCTGTTACCTCCACACTTGATTCACCTGATGTATTTGAAGTTGGAGCTGCAGAACTTGAGCATGAAACCAAGGTTTCAGGGGAAGAAACTCGTAATCCTAACAGAACAAAAGACTTAGACGTAGAAGATAAAGATTCATCCAAGGATCCAGTTTCAACTTTGTCTCGCTTGGATCAGCCTGAGAAACTTGAGGACGCCAAAGGTGAATCAGCGAATACAATTGTTGTTGCAGATTCCGCACAGGAGGAGACGAATCCAGAGAAAAGTGTATCTGATGTCAAGAGAGAGCTGAACTCGGAGACTGGTGGTCTAGCATATAGATCATCCCCAGAAGCTTCTCCCAGAAGCCATGCAACTGTTCCAGAGTCCCAAGGAACACCTTCAAGTCAGTTATCTGTGAAAGCTAAAAAGAGCAGGGCTGACAAAAGCAGTTCAAGCCAAAAACGTAAGTCTTTATCAGCAAGTAAGAGATCTCCATCGAACCCAAATCATGATTCTGGCGCAGGAACTAGTGTGGAACAATTGTCCAAAGATCAAAAGAATGGGAAGAGGCGGAATTCATTTGGTTCCACAAAACCTGACAGCACTGATCAAGAGCCAAGAGACAGCAGCAGCAGCAGTTCTCTCCCTCATTTCATGCAAGCCACGGAATCAGCAAGAGCCAAACTCAATGCAAATAACTCACCAAGATCCAGCCCAGATGTGCAGGACAGAGATTTCATCAAGAAGAGGCAGTCCTTACCTGGTGCAAATGGAAGGCAGGGTTCTCCACGCATCCAGCGGTCAATGTCTCAGGCACAGCAGGGTGCAAAGGGAAATGATAGTCACATTGTTCATGGTATTCTCTGAACTTCCTTGTACTCATTTATATCCTGTCTTGCGTTGTGGTTGAAAAGGTTTTCATTGTCATTTAACAAATTTACTCTTATTGGGGATGTTATTTAGTTCCCAACTGCAAATTTTTAAAGATTTGATAGGATATTGTTCAATACTACTATGATTATTATAGCATCTTTGCTGTTATTAGCATAAATTGCTTAGAATCCATTTAATATAGGTAATGGCTGGTGACCATCATGCATCATGAAACATAACAGTTTATTGTAGGATGGTTCATTTTGGTTTGAAATTCTTTCACCCAAAGACAGGCTGAATAGATTCTTGCCAATGATGCTGTAATCCACTATTTATTTACTCGCCTCCTGAGTTAACCTTCACAGCATTTGCTGATGCGATGCTGTTGTGGTGGGGAGTTTGGTAGTCCGAGCATGCATTGCTCCTTACCTTAGGACAATTGTCTCGAAACTGATTGCTCCTGTTCTTAACTGCTCAATTTCTGTTTGTTACAGAGAAAAAGTGGCAGAGGTGAACAAAATGAAAGTGTTAATGTGCACAGCACAGTGTTTTACCTGCCATGGGGAACCTAGAGTTGATTGTTGATCCACAAGACGGCTTGTTATCATGTTTTATACAATTTTTCTGCAACTGGATGGCGCCTTAGTTATATGCACACTGGGAGTTTGGTAGGAGGAGATATCTATAGAGCCGAGTAAGGACTTCTTGTATATTACTGGAACCCAAAAAAAATTATATTATTTTCTCAAACTCTCCACTGTGGAGGTATGGTCTATGCGTCTGTTCAACGTTATTTTGTGTGATACTGTTGAGGCTTGTTAAACATGTCGTGGGATGTGTATCTGGAGTTTGAGACATTAACAATGACGTGGGAGCTTTCCAAAGGCCACCACTGGTTTTTTCAATAAAGATTTTATTTCTTCAGCAGGGACACAGGTTAAAATCTCGTTTAGTTCTCTCCACCATTACAAAAGGAGTCCTACAGGTTTGCCGACTCACTCTACGGAAAGGATGCAGAGTCCTGACGGAGAGGCATGGATTCGCTTCTCATCAAGTGCTTCTGTCATCTTAAGTCGGCAATGTTTCTAAAACAGTAGAGAAAATCTTAAGGCAGTAATGTTTCTAGTGCACAAATAGTGCATCAGTGGGGATCTATAGCCTGGCCCGGCAACGTGACTACCTGCCTGGTTTAACAACTCAACTTGGTGAACCGTTCCTGCAAGCCCAGCTGGGCTAGGTTCCTTCCTGAACCATATTTCTGTGTCAACGTGGTAAAATTTAAGTAACTAGATTGACCTGAAAAACTTAGAATAAACTTAATAAGGTCAATTTAATTTTTTTTTTCTAAATCTATTTAAAATGATATTGTATTGGATATAGTTGGGTTGATCTATTAATTTACAGGATAATTTAACAAATTTGCAACTCGAAACTAGAGTCGGGTCATTTCTCAAGTTAGGTATAATGATTACAGCAGGCCTCGGTGAATTTACCTTTATTGTAACACAAGTTTTTGACTTCCAACCTTTTCTTTCGGTCTGGTAATAAAAGTTCAAGTTGAAATCCTCGAAAGCTCAGTGACATGAAAGATGAGGTGACCCAAAACATTCAAAGACTGTCCAACACGGTCAATTCCACTGACCAATTAACTATGTATACATTGCTTGAAAAAATCCGAGGATAACTTCCCGTGAGCAAAGTAAAATGACAACAGCAAGCATTTTTCATTTTTCAAAGCTTATTTCATTAAAAAAAACCCACATCCTGCCTTGCCTCCCAATAATCACTCGAGGAGTTCTAAGGGAATCTAGCACTGTCATAAAAGAGAGAAGAATAATGATAGTTTTTCCAGGTGTGTTTCACCTGTCTGAGGGCTCAATCTGGGGCGATCTATTTTCCTACTGGATCTAGAAAGTTCTTGAAGGCATATGAGGCTCTGCAGGAGCAGCAGGGCCTGATCCTTCATGAAGCTATAACCCAGCCCATGGAGAATGCCATAAAAACAACAAAACCATACGTGGCAAAGTAGCTGGCAGGCTATCAACCATGCGTGTACCGACCAGACCAACAGCTTAACCTTTCGTCAGCCAACTGTCCTTTCATCGTCCGATTCAAAAAGAAGAAGATAGAAAATAAAAATTAAAAACAGAAACTGTGGTCAGAAAATCTTTAACGCTTTCCAAAACAGGGTCATATCAAACTTCAATCGCGTTTCACTAACGTGTTACTCACCCCGCTGCCCAGGTTTGTATCAGTAATTTTTTTCTTCGGCGAAACCACACTTTGATCCAGTGTTATTCCAGCCCCGGCCGGCACGACAACACGGTAACTTGTGGATTCAAAATTTTGTTCTGATTTATTTTTATATCAAACTTGATTGGAAGTGATAAAAATAATTAAATTAATAAATTAATTTATAATTTGATGGTAAAAATTATAATTTAATATAATTTAATTTTTTAAAAATTTATTTTCAAAATATCATCTCAAATCTTCTTTAAAAAATAATTTTTAAAACTACATTATTTTAAATTTATTTTGATTAATTCAAGTTGATGTGTGAAATATGTATTTAAATCTTGAATTAAATTGAATTTTATAACTTTTATTTTATTTTTATAAAAGCAACCGTTTAATTTAATTTAAGAAACAGTGATAAATTAAATTTTAAACAATTTTGATTCAAAATTGTTAGTTAAAATTATTTTTTATTTCCTCTTTTTTAAATATAATATTTCTATTACAATGAAAGTAAGTCTTTAAAAATTACTCATGTTTTATTAACATATTCAAACTTTATTTTTCTTTTTTTGTTCACCCTTCCATTATTTTCTCTACTTGTTAAAAAAATTAAAATAAATAAAATAAAATAATCAAAAACACTAAATTATCAATGAATTTACGAACATAAATATTTAAAAATAAAGTTTGCAGCCACAAGAATCAATAAATTAATTTTATTAAACTCTAATGATGATTAAGTTATAATTAACTCGAGCAGAAATGAAGTTTAGGTACTCATTTCTTATATATATATATATATATAAAAAGAGGAAAAGAAAAATCTCAACTCACGCGCTGAAACCAGAACGTACGTACATACTATAGATACAACGGAAGAGTGAAAAAAACAAAATAGAAAACGATATAGAAACGGCAACTCAAAAGAAAGAAAAAAATCCAGAGGATCTAGGGTTCCCTTGGATCCCTCTGTGCTCTCTTCTTCGATCGCTTAAAATCGTGGAATGGGTAAGTAACTGATAAGGAGAGTTATCGATGCAGTTGTAAATCTAGTTTTTTTAGGGTTTCGAACTCGGGAGTGGAGTTTTACACTCTAATCGAAAATTAATTTTATGGTGAGGGAAATTGGAATTTGAAAGAATCGAAGAATTTTTGTTGATTTGTAAATATGCGAGGATTGAAGAAATCAAAACGAGTTTGTTGGGCATCAGATGTTAATCTTTGTCAGGTAAAAATTGCAAATTTTTCAAAGAAATTTTTCAATTTTAACAAGAAGAAGATGTACTTTGTCGAATTCATTGACTTAGCATGGAAGTTAGAATCTTGATGAATTCCAATGTCATGCAGTTGAAGAAGAATCTATCCTTGCTATTTTACTGGGAGGAAATGTGTTTGTGTTTGCTCACTTGCTTTGCTTATCTGTTGTTTGTGCTTGTATCACGTACTCTGATAGTGCGTGTGTAATCGGATTCTTTAATGGAACTTTTGATTGTTGCATGATATTTTTGTGCTTCAGGAGGCCAATACTCCAGTATGGTTTGCATTACATATAATTTGAAACGAAGCTTGTTGTGTTAGGAAAAGTAGTTTTTTTTAATGTGATTTTTTTTCATCTTGTAATTTACTTTTGAGCTGAAAGTAGTAATCTATCTGTTTTTTAAGTGCTTGTGGTTAAAAATGGTATATTTCTTTTGAGGGGTATTGCTAACTTTAGAAGAATGCAGTAGTGAAGGTGATTTTCTTTGAAGTATCTTGTGTTTGTGTGATAGATATGAGGTATGATTGATTCAAGTACAAACTGAAGCTATCCTGGCTAAAAATGTTGTTGCTTTTTTTCTTCTCCAAATTGGATTGTCAATCTAATTACAGTGGAGTAAGCACATTCATGAACTGCAGCTCTTTGTGCAAGCTGCTCAAGTACGAGATTGAAATTTATGAAATTTAAGCCTTGAGGCATTTTTGAAGACTGGTCTTTCCTTTATTGCATGTTCACATCAAAAGAATTCTGATTGCTGATAACAATAATCTATGAAATAATAATAAAAAAAAAAGGCTGTAGCATAAGGTTGGGCAGCACCAGCTAAGAATGGTTGAGAAGGGAGAGTGTATAAGAGGGGCATATGATGTGGAAGCATACACAGTCTTAAATATGCTTTTCTTGCGAGATCAAACTGTCCAAGTTTTAGCAAAATCCACAAAGTGCATGCTAACCATGGTATGGTGGAAAATGTCTTATGTTTCGATTTAAGAATTAATGTTCGCTGCTGAGTAAAGAGTTTTTTTCTTTTTAGCGCTGCTGAGTAAAGAGTTTTTTTCTTTTTAGTTCTAAAATGTTTTATCTCCAGCTTTGTTTCTTTTTTAGTTCCTTATGCTTTGAATTTGGCTATATAGTTGCCTGCAAACTCTTTGTGTTATATGTGAATGTATGAAATTTTTACCTAGTTGTTTTTTTGGCAAAATCTACTCATGCATAAAGTGCTCCTAGCTGCATCATTTAAAAGTGATTATAATTTGATATTGTTATTATGCATTGGTGGTAACATATTTTGTGATCAGATTACTGATAGAAGAGATTCCATCTTGAGGCAAAATATATGTGGATGCATTTGTTCCTATGCATGTGGGATGATGGAGATAGAGGGTTTTGCATTTCTCTGGAACTTATGCTAAAAGTGTACTCATGTCTATGCTATAGTAGTATAGCGAGGTGCAACTTAGCAGTTTTTTCTTAATTGGCTTCCTTCTAAATTTGTTTTCATTTTTCTTTCATCTGGAAAGGGGACTAACTCCAAGATTAGAGCTCCCTTTAAGAAGGGAGGCGACTATGGTATATTGACTCATAAGTTCCACAGAACCACTGGTAAGACATTCAAGAGAATCAGACCGCATCAGGGAATTGTGTCCTTGGCTGACAGCCAATAACCATGAACACTTCATTCCCAGAGATTGTGGCATTATGCACCTCCAATCTCTGACTTGATTTAAGTGTCAACGGACTTTAGTACGCAGCATCCATAGATATTAGATCTATTTACATAATTTGAGTGATCCCTGATTGCTGATCCAGGAAGTTGTCTTTTTCTATCATCGCAGAGACAAAAGTTCAAACACAAATGTTCTACTTGGTGTTTCAATGTAACTCCTTGGGACCCCTCTTTTACTTCTCTTCTTTGATGCTGTCTCATGAACCTATTTCTTTCTTCAAATCATTTAATTCTTCATAAAAGAATCAATCTTCTGAGCATTGTATCTCATGGCTGGACACAAAAAAAAAAAAAAAACTGATGGCAGAACATTGATTCAGGAGCATTTGGATCCTCTGTGTACCATGTTCTGAAGGAATCAAAATGGGTTCAGGAGCATTGATTGTTCTCCAAAACTGCCAAGGGATTTAGCAAATGTTTAAACAATATTTTTTTGAGTGTTTGAATTTGAATTTATTATTCGAAGCTCTACCTGACAAAGTTTACCCAAGCTGATTTCATAAACCTTCACTTACAGAACAAGTTTGAAGTATATGTAACCTCGTAAACATAGCCACTGTGGTTTCAGCTCTCATTTAAATCCAACTATCTAATTGTTGCGGTGTCTATCATTCTTGTCTCTTGCTTCTGAGTCATTGGCTGCATATATGATTCACCCATGTTTTATAGTCTCCATACAAACTGACCATTTGTTGGTTGTTGACTGTGGTCTAGCATCATGCATTCATCTTTAATGATGGTTTAAAATATCCATCTCATTATCAGTTCACCATTTATTGGATGGCCAGTTCAGGATGTGCATAAAGGAATTGCATGAATGCATGTTGTTCAAGGCAGTAAATGTTTTTCACCCGAGAAGATCTGAATTTTCTGTATAAACTAACACTTGCATTGTTATTGCTGTGTGCGAGTTCCCTTTGTTTCGATTGCTCCTTGGAGTTTCAGAAGTAAACAAGGTTTTAGAAATTGTTTTCACTTAAGAAGATACAAGTTCTGCTATAATAAAACTTCCATTGTGATTTTTGTGTTTTAGTTCCCTTTTTTTTCAATTGCTCCATGGAGTTTCTGATGTTTAATAAAGGATTTAAACAGTAGCTGTAAGGGCCCAGAAATTGAACTCCTGCTTCTCCCCTTACCAGGTAAGGCTGTTCCTGTCAGAGGAATCTCCTTCACAAATCGGGTCAGGTGCTCAAGATCACCTCCAAGCAAAGTCATCATGGCCAACTCATTCAGCTGGAACTGATGACTTTCTGCCACCTGGCTTTGAAGGAAGCCATCCTTCAAGCCAGTTGCAGATCAAGTTGCAAGAAGTCCCTGTGATAAAATGGAGATGTCCGCCCAGGGTAAGTCAAAGTTTTATAGTTTTTTAATTTCCCATCCCTTTGGTTTTTAATATCAATCATTGCACTGAAGTTTTGGGCTTTCACAGCTTGTCTTGAACTTGACTTGGCAATTGGTTGCTGGGGAAGAAAGCGAAGAGATGGAGGTTCAAAATCAGAGGGAGATGAGAGTGCTTGAAGCTGTTTATCCTCGACCATCTACCATTCCTCCAAAGTTTGCTACTTCTCTATTTGCCTCTCTCACTCTCTTTTTCAAGTCCACCTCTTGAACTGAAAAGTTGTCTGTATGCAGCTCCACATTTTCTGTGGACTTGGAAAGCTCTCAGCACGGTGATCATCCAATTCCCCTGATTCCTATTACCCCCATTGAGGATGAAGATGCAACAGAGGCACCATCTGATGTGATGGGACCGTCAATGGTTCCAATGAATTCACAAGCCCAACTATTAGCTTCTGGATTTCCATCCTTTCAAAATGGCATTCCTAGCTTTCCAAATGGGAAACCAACTGCAGGAGTTCTCCCTGGTGTCGAACCTGATGCAATGGCTGCTGTCAATAAAAGCAGTGAGCAGGGAAGTTTGATAGACCCTGACCTGCTCCTCAAAATTCTCAGCAACCCAAAATTGATTGAGAAGTTGGTTACTGATCATGGAGCTGCAGCCAATGCACAGAATATTCCCAATACCCCTTTGTCAGATCCTCTAACTTCTCATGTAACTTTGCCCAATCCAGCACATATTCAAATGAATAGAACAGAATCCAGTGCACAAGCATCTTTAACTGCGACTTCAAGTGGATCATTCTACACGCAGCCAAACGGGGTGCCAATGGGGGTTCCTTGTAGTGCACGGATTCCTCCACCAGGAGTTCCATCCACACCTAGCGGAGCGACACAAGCAAAGGACATTAATTATTATAAGAACTTGATTCAGCAGCATGGAGGCGATAAACAAGAAACACCTCAGCAGTTTGGTAGCCGTTACAATCACCAAGTAGGAACAAGCCAAGATTTAGTTAATTCCAAGTCAAGGGAATCGAAACACAAGATTATGAAGCCTTGTATTTACTTTAATAGTTCAAGAGGATGCCGGAATGGAGTCAATTGTGCATACCAACATGATTCATCATCCCAGCAAAAGGGCAGTGGCATAACGGAGGTGCAAAGCTCAAAGAGAATGAAAATGGATCGGGAGATCAGTAGCTAGTGTAATATTTCAAGTAGCTTTCATCTGACAAAAAAGGCTTATAGCTGCTCAACTTTTTATACTTTCCATTTCATTTTTGGTTTGATCGTTCAGCAAAAAGTTCCTCTCTATCGTGGAACGTTAAAGATTAAATTATGGGCAGAAACCATCATACTTGAGAGGTTGATGCGACGTCTCTTCTATCTATCTTGAGCTTACATTGAAGTTGGTATGGAGTTGCTATTTTTGAGCAATTTGTGTACGAGCCTTTTGAATGGCGCATCTCAATGTTTGTTTGGAACCTTGCAGCTAACACCTCATGTCAACGTCACCACAAGAGTTTGCTTGGTGGTAAAACACAAACCATCTCATATTCAATTCCAGATTTTACAGCCAGCATCTCCTATCGTCTTCTTATGACCACCACAAAGTCGAGGGGGCTGCTTTTTACCTTAAGGAAAATGTGGATGGTTATGACTTGTAATAATCTTCCTTTAAATATTTTTCAAGCATGGATCACCTATAAATAAAAAAAACATATCTAAATTAAAGGAAAATATCTTAGGATTATCGAGGGATGAAATTATTTTACCTGGATACCTTTGTCATCAAAGTCTGGCTCTCTTTCATCAAACCCACGTCGCATTGTACACTTGTACTGCTATATCATTATTTTAAGTGTTCATCAAACTGATTTTTTTCCTACAGCAGTCGACAATAAGGGTATTCTAATTACTTTGACATGCAATAAAAATGATAATGATCATGTTTTAAAGGTTGAATAATCATCTGATAATATCCTAAAATCCAAATTATGCGAATAAAAAATTATTTAATATTTGTAATTGTAATAGTGATTAATTAAAATATTCAAGTGCTTAGATTTTTTTTTTAATTTAAAGAACTCTAGATTTAAATACCTGTAAAAAAAATCTTAGTTAGAGGATTTAAAAACTCTCTGATGATAAAATCAATATATTTATGAGAAAGTTATTAAATAACTTAAGGCAATAAATAACTTAAAAGAGTTTTAAATTTAAGGAACAAAGATATTTGTTCTTGAGTTTTAAATTAGTTAATGTTTTGAAATTTATATATTTTTATATTAAGAGATGAAAAGTTCTGACCTTTTACCTTGATAGTTCAAGAAATATTTATACCCTTGAACCTTATTATTTTCAAAGAAAAGAAGGATTGAAAAGTCCTTTGTTTTCGTTGATATTAATGAGAGATAAATATCTTTTACATATCATTAATGAGATAGTAAGTATGGTAAGTCCCTTAAAAGATTTTGTATACATTCATGAGTATATATATGGTTGTTTATCATTTCTTTAATACTTTTATTGTAGATGATTGTCCATGATTATGCATATAGCCTTAGAACTTGGTAATGTCTAAGTTTTTTGGGTCCGACATATTCATCAAACCTACATTACCTTGAACTTGATTGATTGTCAAGTCTAAGTTTTTTAAGTTTGGTATATTCATCAGATCCATTTTATTTAAAAAGATTTTTATTTATAAAATCTTAACAAAAAAAATTAACTCGTTAATTATCATCACTAACATGTTATATTAATGACCAAAAACATGTTTATAACTTTACTTCTTATACAGAATTGTGTTGCTAGATAATAATAAATAATTGTAAAATGTTGGAGGAAACTAATGGTATAATAAAACATTAGTTTACATGTTGTTAGAAGTTGCTCCACTTATTCATCTTTCAAAAGTAGATACAAATGATCATTCTAACATAAATTGGAGAACTAATCTTTAAATATTCAAATTGTTACAAAGATGAAAAAAGATTAAGTTTTGAAATCTAAATTAAGAAATAAAAACGAGAAACCAATAAATCTATAAAATTATAAATCAACAAAAAATATAAGTATAAAGGGTGCAAAATTCCAATCTAACTAAAACTTCACATACACTTCGAGTAATATTCGACACCGTATGTGCTGAGGATTTTGTAGAGATAAAAGCAATGGGAATTTGAGGAGATATGTGTTGTTATTGCTTTAGCATATCGTTGTTAACTGATTTGAATAATTAAATAAACATAAAAAACTAGTTTCTCTAATAATAAACGAATTAATTGAAAAATTGTTGAAAAGTGATTGAATGAAACCAAACTTCTAAAATAACATTAATAATACATCTAAATCTAATTTTCAGAGAGTTCACTAAATCATGGTGAGTTTTTCAAATTTTTGTTAGTAATGCTTGAGCTATAATTTGAAAATGGAATTTGAACTCAGAAGTTTTTTTTTTTTTTAATTGAGGGGGATGCCGTGTAAACAAATTATAGCAATGTCACCCTCTTAAATGTTCTCATGGCAAATAACTTTTTTTTAATTTGTTACTAAATGAAGCTTTGAAGCCCAGCCAAAAATGGCAGGACGTAACATTAATTCATCATCAACGATGTGTACAACCACTCTATCACGACATTTATACAACTTAGAACAAGAAATGTGAAGAGTATCAGTACCGAATTTAAAAAAGATTAAGTTTTGAAATCTAAATTAAGAAACAAAAACAAGAAACCCCGAAATCTATAAATCAACCAAAATGCAAGCATAAATGGTGCAAAATGTTCTTATAACTCAAACCCCTTTAAAGTTTTTGCGAGTTTTTCAAGTTTTTGTTAGTAATGCTCAAGTTATAATTTGAAAATGGAATTTGAACCTATAAGTTTTTTTTTAGTCCAGAGATATCCCATGTAAAAAGACATTATAGCAATGTCACTCTGCCTTAAATATTCTCATGGAAAATAACTTTTTAATGGGTTACTAAATGATGCTTTGAAGCAAAGATGGCAGGAACACAACCCGCACTCATGCATTACGTCATTATTAACCATTTGTACAACCAGCATTTATACAACAAGAAATGTGAAGAGTATAGGTACCAGATCTAACTTCTACATGATTGTAACAACCTCGCCACCATCAAAACTTCCTGTCCAATTTATTCAGCGGTCTTCCCTTTGAACTCTGTTAAGGTCAGCCATAATATCCATCATCACCTTCTCAGGTGAGTCCTCCCAACTTGCAAAAGTTTTCAAGTCAACCTGCCGAAAATACAAGTTATATGGTTTTTTCATATATCAGATTCAACTCTTGAATTTGAATATCAACATAGGCATTCTATGTATGGCAGGTTAATTACCTTGCGTCTTTGTTTAGTGAAAAGGTCCTCTCTCTTCTTATATGAAAGTTGAATCTCCCTTGCTTTCCTCCCACCTAAACCCCAAACTTCAACCTCTAAAATCAAAGCTTCAACGGGGAGAAACCCCTACGGTACAGATTTATAATTTGGAAACAAAGTTGTTAGCCTTTAAACGTGTTCATAGACTATTAATATGGATTTTCCAGTGTTCATACGCATGTTATTGTCATTGCTATTCAATCCATTTATTGTCTAACAGGCAATCTTATATGATCAAAATCATCTCCACGAAGATGACAAACAATTAGATTAGAGATTGCCTTCCGTGAGAAAAAAATTTCAGAAATTCCACAGTGAAAAACACAAATCAATCAAAGAAACAAAATTATTGATAAATAATACCTACTGATGCATGCATGCATGCACTCAGAGACCAAGACAAATTAATTTAAAACAGAAAATCAAAAAGGAACAAATTACTCGAAACCACAAACGGCGCACAAACTAAGGTCATGGCAAAAAGCAAGGTAGATTTCCACTATTAGAATAGCTAATGCTGTCTTCCTCTGCCAGATCACATTCTTCAAATACTAAGATTTGGGAGCCAAAAGCTCACCAATAGTGATAATGTGGTTAGCCAAACACACTAGTACCTGATTTGGGAAAAGGGGCCCATGATGGTATGTTTTGTCAATAGCGTGATGACGCACGGTAGCTTTGGCAAAGTCTTCATCCATATAAACTCTCTCATTCCCATTGGTTCCCCCAAATGCAATGCCCACGGGCTTTGGATGTGGCTCATAAACTCTACCAGTAGGATGCAAGTGGCTGTAAACAAAGTTTCTCTCCTTCCCTGCCAATGGTTTTACAATTGGCCACTAAGGGCTCAAAATGGAAGCATTTTTCATGGATTCCAATTGGGCCTATCAACTTTCACAAAAGAAATAAGTAAAGAGAATTTGTGACTCTCTCTCCCCTCAATCATTTAAATCACATACCAGAAGGTGAGAACGCATGAAAGACTGGACATATAGCATATAGGGTTCCAGAATTTCCATAGAACATATCCCTGTTTTCAAAACCCTGGTGCGTGAGTGCACATATGATCCATTTCCTAATATTGGTGCTATCTTCTTGTGCATCTCCAGTAGCAGAAATTAGAAGGAGCAACGGACCAAGATAACCTTCGATGTTAGACCAAAATCTGTTCAAGCCCTTCCCATGGAGAGATGACCTAAAAGTCGTTGGAAAACAAGTGCTGAGTGAAATTTGATACAGTAGCAAGCAAATTAATAACTAAAACTGACACATGATACCCTGAAAGAAAGTGGGGAGGGGAGAGAATGAGTTGGTGGTAGCAACTGAAGCATTATGAGCAATTTTACGGGTCATTAAATTTATTTAGGGCATCAGCAGGATAAGCAGCATAAAATACAGGCAATTAGGTCTAAAAAAGATCAGAAGGGAAGATGACAAACCGATAAAGAAGATTTTCATCTTTAGTATCACTGTCACTAGGAAAGTACGGTTTCAAAATTTCTTCACTTATTGTACCCCTGATAGTAAGGGAAATTCCCCACGCTCTTCCACAGGTTAGAAGGTAGGTGCTGCACGCCTTTTCTGGAGAGATTTCTCTTGATGATGAGTTTGAAGATTCCAGCACATCTTGCTGTTGATTGAGAAGGAAAATCATATCACATATGAGCTCTCATAACCAGTCATAAACTTTTAAGTCAAATAGGATAGAGCTAGTAAAATGTCATATGAGCAGAAAGCAAGATCAAGTTGCTTGTTTATAATCTAAGCAGGAAAAAAATCACAAGTGGCTGGCTAACCCCTTAATCTTTAAATGACATCAAAGCAAAAAAAATTGTGATTTAGTTAATATTACATACCCCTGAACTGGCGAAGTTTTGCAGTCTTGCATTGACAAATTGTGTAAAACACTCCGTGAGGTTAGGCACTGTTGTCAACATCCATGTAAGAAACTTTCCTGCAGGAAGTTGTACATCTAAACTTGAAATATCACAATCCCACAATTCCAATCCACTGCCACCCTCAGCACAAGAAACAACTGCTGATAACACCAAAGGACTAATATCCGGAAGATATAGATACTCTCTCTCTTTCAAAACTCTCCAAGTTCTTGAATTCCACAGCATAGTCCAACACATCCAAAGAAACATAAGCACATCAATAGGTAACAGCGACCCACTTACCTTATAATCACCATCATCAATAGCTTCAAACTCCAGTTTCAAAGGAATTCCTGCTTTCACTCCCGTTGCAGCAAACAGTCTCAACAATGTCTTAAGTAATGCTGAGACAGGCATCCTCCCACAGCATTTCAAATAACCTCTTACAAACTCAACCCAATTGACCCCTCCTTTATCAGTAACAAAAAACAGATCTACAATTGATGGACCCAAATGATCAAATAATTCCAAAAGGTAATCAGGAATTTTAAGTGCTTCACATTCTGTGTTTTTATAATTCAAAGAGAATCATTTCTGCAACAAATTAAAATTACATGACTATCCAAAAATTATTGGGCAATACAGGGGGAAAAAATACAGCTTTTAAAGAGAAAAGCTGGGTTCTTTATCAAGATAATTTAGAACCCATAATTTATTCTTGGTGGTTTTGTAAGTACCTGTAGAGATTGAAGAGGGATTGCATTTGTTTGTGGATCGGCAACCTTAGAGAAAGCATTTTGAAGCAAGGAGATTGATCCGGTGGAAGCTGCTAGACTTTCCACTTCCCTTTGTTCACGTGATACGTTCTGCTCCGTAGAAGACGATACTCCCATTCTGGCAGCAAGCAAGCAAACAACAACTGAGATTTTGTTTCTCTGAAGTGAAAATACGAGTGGATTTCCTTCTCTTTCCGTTTGGTTGTCTAGAAAAACTGAGTGATAGTCTTTCTCGATTTCTGATTTTTAAGCGGCAAGCAAAAGCATCCATATCATCTGTTTGCTGCTTGCCACGTCGCGTGTGAATCACCCTGTTGTCAACCGCGCTACCCTTATTTTTATCTTTTATATATATATATATATATATATAAAGGTTATATGTACAGCTATTTTTCAATATATTTCTTTAGTTAAAAAATTTTAAATACAAATCAAAAAAATTATGTATACATATAATAAAATAAATTGAAAATTATGTTTGTTAATAAATTAAAAAAATAACAATAACTAAAAATAAAACTGAAAAAATCAAAAATCATGTGTAAATCAAGATATTTAATCTCGCAAAACAGAATATTTACTCAGTTGTGTCGTGTTTGTTAAATTCTATTAATTAAAATAATTTTTTTATTCAGTAAAATAATAATATAAATAAACACACATATTAAATTATTTGAATTAAATAAAAACATAAAAAATATATTGTGCAAAACTACACATATTATAAATATTATCTAAAAATAAATATTTTTTTATTTTCAAAAAAAATTATTTATATAAAAGATAAATATATATATATATATATATAGATAAATCATAAAAATCACTTCAAAAATTAAACACACATGAAATAATCTTATAAAAATCTCTATAAAAAATAATTAAATAAGAAAATAAAAACATCACATATCTGCAATATTAATTGAAGCATAAATTTAAAAATTATTTAAAAAATATACATATTAAAAAAAGTATCAATAAAAATAAAAAAACAATAATAGCCCGGGTATTGTAGACCCAAACGAGTTAAATAACCTTTTATCATAAATTTATACTTATATTAAAAAAAAAGAAAAAATAAAACTTAAGTGCAAGGGTGGGCTTTAAAGCCCAAGCTCGTGGGCTTGGGTTTGATTTTTTTTTCATTCATTTTTGAAATGGATAGATGATTTATCATTCATCTTTACTTTTAATAAAAAATACATTGGTGACACATCTCCTGCAAGTCTAGTTTTTTGCCACCATGATCGTGGCCAGAAAGTCAGGGCAACGATTCTCTTGGTCAAAAAAACATAATTTTTAAGTCATTTAAACATAAAAACACTTTGTTAACACCCTTAGAACACCCACAAGCCAAAGCATCAACTCATAATATAAAAAAAAAAAGGGTCCAAAAACCCAAGATCAAACCGGTTTGGGTTTATCTTGTTTGATCTATAACTATTTTTTCAATAAGTATTGAGGTACCAAACAACTACCATTAAACCCTTCTCGTCTTATGAAACTCGTGGAAACAAAAAAAATCATTTTTGTGGTCGAAAATGGCTTGAATTGTGATTTTCTCTCTGGTCATTGGAATTCAACAACCCTTCTTTCTCTCATCTCTCTAATTAAGGACTAAAAATAATACAAATAAATTTTTATGCCAAAAATAAATTTTAAAGTGATCTAAATTGTACAATTTGTGTTATCTTGAAAGTTTGAGCACATAAGTATATTTTTTTTTATGAAATCTATGACACATCATCCATATTTCGCGTCTTTTTCATTACGATCACTCTTGTTTCAATTTCACAATTGGCTAAGAAATCCAAAGTAATTAGTTTTCAATTAAGATTAAATCACTTAAAATTAAACTTAGAGAACCAATATAAATAACTAAAAAAAGCACAGGAGGTTTATAGTATCCTGTGAGTGTGTGGACAATTCTAGTTATTGGAAAACCCTTGAGTTTTAGTTTTATACTTAGTTGTTGGGTTTTGGTTAACGAGTATATTCAATTTAATTTTTACATTTTATAAATTATAAACTTGACTATTTATTTTTGTTTTAAACCCAAGTAACTTTGATATATTTGATTAGACTAACTTTTTTTATTGATATTATAAATATTTACGTGTTGAGTTTATATTACTAATTTTAATGGATTCGTATTTGGAGACAGACCTCTAATGTTATGTCTAACTTTTATACATTGCACCACCATTAAATTATAATTGCTTCTTATCTCCTCTCTAATAAAAAGATAATCCCTTTTTTATATGTTAAAAAAATCTAATATGAAACTATGAAAACTTCATTTTCCTTATTTTTTCAGTCCTTAGTTCGAAAAAGAAAATAAAAAGTTGTCGGATTCTGACTGCAGAGAGAGAAAATCTTCATTGACATGGATCTCAACCACCAAAACAATCGATCCTAGTATCAACGAGTTTCATTTGTAGAAATAGTTTCACTTAAGTGTTTTTTCACCTTCAAAATTGTTAAAAAAAGATATGGACTCGAAAATATTTTTTTTTTATTTCACGTTGCTTTCGAGTTTTTTGACAATTTTTTAGGTCATGAATGAATTTATCGATATGTCAATGGTGTCTTCTATATATTTTTGGATAAGACATTAGCTAACAAATAGGTTTTTAAGGGAGAAAAAACTCCCATAACTTTCCAATAACCATGATGGCCAAAATTTAGGGAGAAATAAGTAATATGTCATCTGTCAAAGTAGATGACGAGTTGTCTAAAAATAAAGGGATTGTTCGCCCCTTGAAAAACAAGTTAGCCCAGGCATATGGGCCATCCAAGGCAGGCACACGTGCCAGAACTTTTTTTTTTTGTTCTTTAACGTTTTTCCTTTCAATTTTAGCGTTTAAATTTTGGTTTTTCATTGATTTTTTTTGTTGTTTTTTTAAATAACATTTTTAACAATCTTTTATGATATTTTATAGAATATTATTTAATTCAGTGCATGGTTTTTTTTTTAATTCTTAACTTGATGCATTCTTAACCCCTTAATATTGCTTTCAAAATAAATCATTTCACTGTTTGTTTTTTTAAGGTATTTTTTTTTATTTGACTTTAAAAAAACCCTCCTTTTGTTGTTATTTTTTTTTATAAAAAATATAGCTATTTTTTATTTCAATCCCACGCATCACCCTTATCTTTCTAAAAAAAAAAATTGATGTTTGATATAAAGAAAGTCTCATGCATCTGGTTGGTGTATAATTAAATAAAAAATAATTATAGAAATAAAAATTTATTACATCCAATAATGTCCATGACATAGTTTGCACGTTTATTAAGTTAACTCTGATTATCTTGGATCTTCTTTTCTTATCATTTTTTAAATTGAATATTTTTATTTTCAATTATGTCTTTTAAATTTTATTTTTTACACTTGTTATAAGAAATGTGTAGAATAAGCATTTTTTTATAAAAAATATTTCATCCATCATTAAAATATTATATATATTTTTATTTTTTATATTAGCATATTTAAAAATATAAATAAATAATTTAAATCTTAAAAAAATGTAAAATTTAAAAATACCCAAAAAACAAAGACAACTTAATTGATAGATAAAGTAGTAAAAAAAAAAAAAAATCGGAACGCTGCGTTTGATGTTTGCGGTGGTGATTTGACATTGAGGTTGGCAACCCGACCCGTGAAAAAGCGATTCGAGAGGAAGATTTGGATATTGGGATCGCGCAGAAGAAAAAATCAGAAGCGACAAGTCCACCTTCTACTTAGCTTCACCGGAGTTCTGATCTAGGGTTTTCTCGAAAGGCTTTCTTGATCATATCTCCAACTAATCAAATGACTCCGCCTCCAGGTCCTTACTCCGGCGCCAGCACTCTTGCTCTGGTGAGCAACTCTCTCTCCACTCTCTTCCTTCTGATCGATTCCTGACCTTTAAAAAGTTGATTTATGTGTAGGTGGCGCGTGCATCGGCATTCAGTTTTGGCTTGGTTTATGGAAGTGTGAAGCTCAAGATTCTCAAGGTACTTAACTTGTTTAAGCTTTCTTAATTTTATTGATCATTTGCTAGGCAGATCTATTTCTGTTATCAGTTTTATTTTATACTTATCAATTTGATTAAGTTGTTTTCATGGAATAATAAATGAATAGATTTTATTCACTAACAAATCAATAAGCTAATTACGCGAAAATTTTGATTAAATTGGCCTTGATCTGGCAAATTTTGTTGTATGTAAGTTATTTACGTTTCGATTCAAATTTGATTCGTGATGACACTTGGATGCAGCCGTTTATTGTTACATTCTGTCGATTTCGTTAAGAGAATTCATCGTTTGAGGATTTGTTGGGAATGATTGTTAATTTCTGAGAGAAAAAAATTGCTTTCTTTGACTATCAGATGAAAGTGAATTCGCGCAACAAGGCGGAAGCTAAGGCACATCACTGAGGAGATAGTGTTGAATGATGAAATAAATGACCCTGGATCTTTCAAATGGTTGCCATTGGATAGGATTACTTGTATGCAAAAGATGACTCTTGATTTAGAGAATCTGGAGTTTTTTCAATTAATTTTTTTATGAATCACGAGAATGGCTGCTGTTAATTTTCATTTCTGAGGAAGTGAGACATAGTTTTCTATGAATTGAACATGTAGAAGAACAATTGTTTTGCAGATTACTGGATTCATATACCATATCTCGAGGCTTTTACAATCTTCTTTTTTAATACAGAACAGTTGAGCTTGGTGATTCCTACCTAGATAATTATTGTTCATTACCACGTCTTTAAGCTCTATAGTTATGCTGTCTTATTGAAGCAAGTATTTCAAAGAACTTGGCCTTTTCTGTTTCAAGGTTTTGTTCTACCAGTTGACGTACAAGTAAATGGCAGAAACAAGTTTTTTCGATATAGGTTTTCCCCTTTTTTTTTTTAATGGTTTTTGGAAGGGCATGTATCAAGATTCAAGATTTTGGATACTCTGCTCTTCCCTGTATGTTTACAGTTGATCTATTTTGATCGCCTTTTTGTTCATAACCTATTCATTGCTAGATCAAGTGAGCTTTCATATTCATGAATCAGCATTCTCACCTGAATCATCCCAGTCGTCGAAGAAACAATTAGCTTGAGGTCTCTTAGAAATGTAAGTGTTGTTTATTCACAATGGTTGTGATGCTCAGTGGTGCTGATCATTTATTTGTTTTGTTGTTTATCGGTAATCTAAACATATTTTGTGATTATTTCCTAACCACATTATTCCATTCATGTTAAACATTTTTGTAAGCCTTGCATTGAGCGAAGTAGTTCCTTGACCTCTTCTTTTGTTTTTACTCGTTTTCTTCCTGTATGTGGTAGGCACTGTCGAGCCTTTGTTTGTCTTCCCATGCATCTCAAAGACTCGAACACTGTCTCTATGTCACGTTTCTTTTGTACATGACGTTCTTTTCTTACGTCCTCTTCTCCTGGAGACATATTTGCAGCTTGGTTCTCTCTCTCGTCGATTTTTTTTTCCTTAAAGTTCTCTGGGGCTTTCTGATTAATTTGTCACGTGCAACATCAATCACTATCCACGTTCGTGATGAGGAATTTATTATGTCAACTTGTTCACTTTTTTCATCCTTCACCTAAAATTAGGGTTTCAAGCTTGACTCGACCTCCCTTTTCTCGAGCAGTTTTGGAAATCCCAATGTTGATTGCAATTTTTTTCTCCTTGATTTTGGGTTTGGCCCTTCATGATATAATTAACACTGTTTGTTTTCTGTGTTTATTTTGATTTTTAAAAAACTACTTTTTATTTTTTTTTATTTGATTGCAATTAGAAAAGTTGATTAATGAAAAACCCTTTTTAATTAAAGAAAAATTTAGTTTGGTTTTCAGAAAAGTATTTTTTTTATTTTGAACGGAAAATACTTTTTGAAAATTATAAAAAATTTAGAAATGTCATATTATTTGTTAATTATATCAAATTTGGTTCTCAAATTATTTGTTTTTCAATTTCATCTCTTAAAATTTAATTTTTATATTAATTTTAGTCTTTATTTTTATAATTATTATTTACTTTTTCTTTATTATTTTTTAATTGAAATTTTTTATCTATTAAATTTGGTCCTCGTTCTTTTAATTATTTTATTTGAAATAATTTATGAAATGTTAATTATTATTATTTTAATTTCTTCATCTTTTAATTTTTTAATTTTTTAGATTTAATTTCTGATATTTTGATTATTATTTATTTTATTTGAAATAATTTATGAAATTATATTTTTTTCAATTTCATTCTCATTCAACTTTTTAATTTATAAGATTTATTCCTTTTATTTTAATAAACTTGAAAAAAATAAAACATTAATAAATTATTTTTCAGCTTATTTTTCATGACATAATCAAATACTGGAAAGTATTTTTCAATTTATTTTTTATTACACTACTAATATTAAAAAATAATTTAATTTTTTAAAATTTATTTTTTCAAAAATTACTTTTTAAAAAAACAACTTTTCAGCGAGCAAATAAACAGGTCAGATGAATTTAGATTGGCAATTTTTACCGTTTTAACTGCAGCGAGGTCGTTTACAAATGAAATTAGCTGGGGGTGACATGTCGTTCCAAGATGCACTATGCTAATGCCTCGGCCCAATTGTTCGTCTATGGGAACGTGACTGGCCGTGTTTCTAAATTTTTGAATTTTTTTATTAATATTTTTATATGTTTAAAATATATTTTATAAAATAAAAAAATATTATTTAAATATATTTTTAAATAAAAAATATTTTAAAAAATAATTATTACTGTAACAACAAACACGGTTTGTGTTTGACAATTAAAGAAATAGAGTGAGGTCGATGACCTTGACCATGGTATCATAACGTTCCTTTACCGAGACTGCTCTACGGACTGTGATAAGCTCCTGAGTGAGAGCATTCCATCCCTTGTGTGAACACGTGGAGGGCCCAGATTGCCCAATGAAAAAGGAATCTCTTTACAGATCCGGACCAGTTCTACTCCTTACCTTAATGCTCAGATCTAAGTCATCTTGTGTCCCACTTAACTCCTATTTTAGACCACTCCCACGCCTTTCCCTTCTTTTAACAATGCCATCTTTTAACATTTACCAAGGTAGAAAAAAATCAGCCAATGATATACAAGATGATTGCTTTTGTTTAAAAAAATTAATGGATCCATTCAAATCAGATTAAGATTAATCTTCATTTGCCCGCATTAATTAAAGTCACCAACTGCAAATAGAGAACTAATTAAACACTTTTTTTAAGCAACAAAGATAGATCTGTTTTTCACATCATTACCCTGTTCAAATTTAGAAAGAAAATGTTAAAAAGAATTCATGAATTCAAATGTTCTAAAATCTAAAATAAATAAAAAAATCAATTAATTTTGGCTTAGGGAAACCAGTCCAAAAATATTAAAAATATTGAGATCATTGATAAAAATCGTATTAGTGGCAGTTTTGCGTCATATAGTTTCTGTTTTTAAATGGTTGATAATATTATTTTAATATATTTAAAAATATATATATTTTTAAAAAACATATTCACAGTTAACGAACACATAAAATAATAACTGCAACCAACAACCTGCTCCCCAAAGCTGCTGTGTCCTAACTAATCAAGCACTAAAAAATCTCACAACTTGCTTCACTTCACAAACATCATTCTCCGAGTACTTACACAGACACTC
>Ga0325404_1001246_pt1 | contig 26990 bp, 16 predicted proteins | sample PopdelMetagenome_18_FD_205664 | JGI IMG/M metagenome (GOLD analysis project Ga0325404, IMG submission 205664) | Populus deltoides microbial communities from Bellville, Georgia, United States - Xylem-Control-R1 | ecosystem: Host-associated > Plants > Phyllosphere > Stem > Wood/Secondary xylem...
ATGATTGGTGTTGATATTTTACTTCAGGCTATCTATAAGATTCTTAAGAGATCAAGAAAATTCTGGCATTTAACTCAAACTTGATTTTGCATGATATTGTTCGAGTTTTTTTGTTTTTCAAGAGATCAAAACTCAAGGGACTGTAATTAAAAATTAATGAAAAAAGATAAATCCCTTGAAGCAAGAAAAAAATAAAAAAAAATAATAATTGTTAGAAGACATCTCTATAAGGAGATCATGGCGCCACATACCACCTCTAATGGAAGAGGCCATCAAGACACATTAAGAGAACCGAAGGAAGACCACTTTGGAGGCTGGAACATGTTGCACGTACCGACACAATATGACGGGTCTCCCACATGCCAGCGCATGTTGGACACGTCCCAATTATTTCTTTTTGCCTTTTTAACTTTGGGTCTTGAGTGTATAAGAACTCGAATTACACTCCACGTGAGTTCAAGACCTTTTCTTTCAATTTAGGTCCTAATTATCCAAAAACTCTTTGATTTTGGCTTGAATTCCATTCAACCTAAAGCCTAATGAAGACCCAACTAAGGAGAGATTAATGGCAGGGGAACGACAAAGACACGATCAACAAGTTCAGTGTATTGTGATTGTGTGCCCATTACCCTGATTGTGATTTTTATGCTTAACTTGGGTTGACCTAAGGTGATTTATAATGTGTTTGCCTCAAAATTAAAACAATAAAATATGTCATATTATTTTTTAAAAAATCAACTCATATTTTTATTGGTTATTTAAGTTTTCTTTAACCTTATAAAATCAACTTAATCATGTCCTGACAGCTCTTACTTCGGTAATTTAATGCTCAACCTAAGTAGATAGATGTATTAAAAATATAAGAATAATACACCACCCACACATTGTTTTGGGAAACTTTTAACAATGTTATTTAACTTGTTGCTACCTATTGAGTCAACTTAAAAACCCCCTATCTCGGCCTCTTCTCTGGTCTAGGTTTGAAATTAAACATATTTTGAGTTAACTTTATATGACTCGGTCAACCATGTACATTAATATATGACTCATTCAACCAATTAAAAAGTTGGTTTGACAAAAACAAAACAATACGGTGTGATTTTAACATTATTTTTTAATTATTAAATCAATGATTTTTTTATTTATCTCAGTCAAGCCAAGATAAGCCACCACACTCGTGACCTCATTAAGCGACTCAGTTGTCTAATAACTTTAATTTTTAGAATTATTTTTTTATTCAATCACATGATAATAAAATAAACATGTGCAATAAACAATCTCAATAAAACTTAAGAACAAAAAGCATAATCTCATTTGAAAACAAAGTAAAAACTTAATTGTATTTAATAAAATAAATTCTAGATATATTTTGGTATTTAATAAAATAATATCTCAAATATATTTTTATTGAATTTATGTTAATGAATTTCAATAAAAATTGAAGACTGTTAGGTTGGGTCTTTACCTAGCCCAAGTTTCAAATTAAAACGTGTTAGAGTTGATCTTTTGTGACCCAATCAACTAAGCGAGTTTAAACGTGAACTAGTCAAACTAGAAAAAACTTGATTTAACTTAAAAAAATTCAAGGTGACATCATTTTAATATTTTAAAAAAAGATATTAAGACAATAACATTTTGGATCGACCCAAATCAATCTAAGTTAACTTGTTAAACATATGATATGGATAATGAACTTGGGTTGATCTATCAACTATTTTTTAGAATCAATTGTTTATTTAAGTATACAATAATAAAAATCAACATGTACATAAAAGCGAATGAATTAAATCTAATAAAAAAACCAATGAAAAAATATCTTAGATGGTTGTACAAAAGAGTACTTACTAATATATTGAAAAAAAAAGTTATAATCTTAGCAAAAAGAAAGTAAAAAATGAGTGGTATTCAATAAAAATACTCAAATATATTTTTAATGGAATTAAAATAAAATTTTAGAAAAAAAATATTAAAAAGACTAAAACAGGCTAAGCATTTAGGTTTATATAGACCAATTCATCTGACCCACAAAAAAAAGATCATGCTTACGCACTTGGCTTTATTATATATTTTTTCTATTAAATTATTTTTTCAATATTAGATGACTTATCGTTTTTAGTAGAAAATGATACGTCATTTACTGGTTAACTTTCTGACCACCTTTCATGGTCAAAAAGTTGTAAGATTCCTTAAGTACCTAAAAACGATATTTTTCAACCATTTATCAATTGAAAATATCTAAAAAAACATTTTAAAGACCTCAATAAACTTATTTTAAGTCTTAAATTAGCATTTAATTGATTAAAAAATAAAAAATCAACCCAAACCTAAAAACAATTTTGAACCCTAATTTATTATTTCAGGCAAGATTAAGGTCCAAAAACATCATGGAACTCCTATCATTCAATAAAACTCATTTGATACGATCAAAGAAAAGGTTGAACAAAGAAATTTGGATTCTAATGCTATTATGTCTGTTACCCAGTTTTACGCTGTTGAGCATGATTTTTAATCTGACAGTTGGATCAGGCTGAAGATTTACCAAGAGTTTCTAGACATAATTTATCTACATTGGGTTAAAATTTCAAGTCAATTAAGATTCATAAGGGTCTTGCAATACATATCAGAAAATGCAATATGAATTTTTTTTATTTATTGCCTTTTGACTTATATATTTCCTATTTAGAGATGATACTTTTCCTTATAATACAAGGATATTCATCATCTTGTTTTGGGGAGTTTTTTAGTTCTACAATAATCTTTAATGGGCATTAACATAATTTCCAAGTGTGGCAAAAATTTCTTAATATTTCAAAATCATTTTCTTATAAGGATTCCTTATTTATCCTAACTATAAAAAGAAAAAAAGGTTGGAGAATTTAATGGAAAAATACTTTTGGACTAAATTATTTCTTTTGTATTAATCTGAATTATTTTAAGGTTTTATTTGTTTTTTTTATATTTTTATTTGGATATTCACATTCAATTTAGGCCTTGTGTTTTAGCTTGAGTTTTCTTTTTTTTTTTCCAAAATCAGTAATTTAGTATTATTTTAGGCATTAAACTTATTAGATGATTATTAACTTGGGCTCATTGGTTTGCAACCCAATAAGAGTCCATTAAAGTTATTTAGGAGGACTATATTTTTTTTTTGTTGCAAAATTAAGCCCATGATGTTTTCAATAGACTTGTATTTTGCATGATACAACACTTTTTTTTTATATATGATAAAGAACAAATTTAATTTATCAAGGTATAACTGATTTTTTGGTGTCTTCGCATACCTCAAATTTCTAATTCTCTATAACCAACAAGTCCAAATTCAATTTTCAATACCTTTGATTTTTAGGTATAAGGTTATCTCTTGATCAAGATTCATCTATCACAAACTTGATTTTTTACTTTCCAAATTTGTCATCTACTTCATTGTGGGATTTGGGATTGTTAGCCTAAGGATTCACATCATCGTGGATAATAAGATTGATCTTTTCTGTTACTAGAATGTAGTCAATATTAAGATTGATCTTTTTTGTTATTAGAATATAACCCATCGACAAATTTTTCTTTTTTTTTGTAATTTTCTAATTATTTTTTTTAATTTAAAAACTGATAAATGAATAAAATAAATTTTTAGAACGAAACCAAAACCCAAAAAACTAAAAGGATCGTAACAAAAGAAAAGGGAAAATAAATAGATTAAGAAGCATTTTCTAGCACAAATTTGATGGTGTCAATCTCTTTTTTTTTAATCTTAAAGTTTGGTAATCTTTCTTTTAATCGCATCTATCCATTATAACTTTAAACCATAACTCATTAAATTGTACTCCAACCAAGTTTAAAAATATGAAGAAAAAAAAAAAACCTTCATAACCATAGAACTTGTGAAGATCAGAGACTATCAACTCATAAAATACTCATAACATCTCGTTAAAGGAATTCATTGAAAAAAGAAGAAGAAGCAGTGTTGTCATGAGAGAGGCGACAGTCGACACCATGATCCCCTACACCATAAAAACGCTACATGTTTTTTTTTTTTAATAATTAATAATTAATGAGCAGGGACATTTTAGTACTCGTGCACGTAGGGAAATCTAATCTGACGAGAGAAAATAGAGTACACAAAGCAAGAAGTAGAGAGGGAAGACAGTCGATTTATCCAAAACGTTGTCTGAATGAACCTATGTCTTAAAATAAAATGGCTGCTTTTGCACTGAATCAGCAACTGCTTTGCTTCTCGAACTCGCATTCTAGGACAACAACAAAACCATGTAGTGCATGGTTACTCAGCAGCAAAACAAGCGTGTTCAGTATTCCTCGAAAGAAGGGTCGTTTCTCTCTAACTTATTGTAATTCTCAGTCCTCCTCTGAAGCCAATACTCAGACTGCAGAGTCCTGTGTCAATTTGGGTCTCTCCCTCTTCTCTAAAGGACGGGTAATGGATTCTTCTGGGTTTCTTGAATTTTGCTGATTCTTGTCCAATCTCTCTGAGTATTCCACTTCTGTTGCATGGGTTTGTTTTTCTTCTTTTTTCTTATTTAATTGGTTCATATTTATGGATGATAATGTAGCTTTTATTGATTTAGATTTTGGGTTTGTTACATAATGATTTTCATAAGCATTCTTTCTTAATTAAGGACTTTGCTTTATTAATCCGCCTTCTAAATTGAAGAGAACGGTACCATTTTTCACAGCGTCTAGTTTCATTATCTCTTTAGTCTTATCCTGGTTTTCCGCTCAATTTGTCAACACATTTTCCCGTTCCAACTACATGTCATTTGTTTTCTGAGGCATATTACTAAACCTATTGAGGCCAGTTAATCTGTTATTTATCATAGTCATGATGGCATGTATTAATAATGTCTACGGAGTTGAACAATCTAACCACAATGATAAAATTTTCAGGTTAAAGACGCTTTAGTACAGTTTGAAACAGCACTTGATTTAGACCCCACCCCAAGGGAGGCCCAAGCTGCACTCTATAACAAAGCCTGCTGCCATGCCTACCTGTAGGTTTCTGTATACCTTACTCTTTTCGTGAATGGAATTTAATCATAACATGTTTTATTTCACTTTGATCATTCACTTTCATCTAATTGCTTTGTTATTTTAATTATGATGTATTTTAACCGAATAGAAATGCTTCATGTAATGAATGATAGGGTTCCTTAGCATTCTAATGAATGACTATTTTGCAAGTTATAAACTCATATACAGTATGTACGTGAGTCTAAAATTTTGTGAGATTTGCTTCTTCCTTCTTGAAGATGGTGCAGTCTTTTACTTTGTAAAACTCAAACTTAGGAGGACTTTTCAGGTGAAGCCTTTAATCTGTCAGTGCCACAAGTTTAACTATAATTTCTATTCTTTCACATCTAGTTAAGCTGATCACATCTCAACTTCAATGTATCTTTTATTTGTAGTATAAAAGCAGTTCTGGTTTGTGTCTTTATTGAAACTTGTATTTTTCTCTGTGAACCATGAGATTTTAAACATGAAGCTATCTCAGCATTGCTTCTTTTTTTCTTTTCTTTTTCCTTTTTTGAGGAAGTCGGGAAGGGAAGAAAGCCGCTGATTGCCTGCGCACTGCTTTAGGGGAATATAACCTCAAATTTGGCACCGTTTTGAATGATCCTGACTTGGCCTCCTTTAGAGCTTTGCCTGAGTTCAAGGAATTGCAAGAAGAGGTTTCCACTCCTCAGCTTTCTTTTACATATTAAGCTTGTCTAATCACGTTTTCTGGGTTAAGATTTGTACATCGAGCTCAGTAACTTAATAGCACCACCTCATGTGGGCAGATTGTGAAAATAAACATGTATATTGCATGTCAGTATGATTTGAACCTGAACTTTATCAAAATCGTCCAACCATTCTTCATTCAGCATGAGCTTAGCCTCAAGGGCACTGGATTATGATACTATATAATTGAATTTTGGCTAACTCTTCGCTTTTACAATTGAAAGTTTTAAACTTTAAATCCTTAAACATTATCTCTCATAAATTCTTGGCATTTTTGCAGGCTAGGTTAGGTGGAGAAGACATAGGCTATGGTTTTCGTCGAGATCTCAAACTTATTAGTGAGGTCCAAGCTCCATTTCGTGGTGTTAGGAGATTCTTTTATGTGGCATTCTCAGCAGCTGCAGGGATTTCACTGTTGTTTACCATTCCAAGGCTTTTTCGTGCTATTAAAGGCGGAGGTGATGCCCCTGATCTCTGGGAAACTGCTGGAAATGCTGCAACCAATATTGGAGGTACCTTTGTCCTTCATAAGTTTGAGATCCTTTAAATTTGTTCTTTTCTTCTATTCACTTGTATAAATGATTAGTGCACTGAATATGATTATTGACTGACCCTTACAGCTTCATTCTAAAATGACTAATGTTTTGAATCAGCAATCTACAGGCATCATTGTTCTTGTGGCATTATTTTTATGGGACAATAAGAAAGAGGAAGAGCAACTTGCACAGATTACAAGAGATGAAACACTGTCAAGGTTGCCTTTGCGCCTTTCCACAAATCGGGTTGTTGAACTTGTCCAGCTTCGAGACACTGTTAGGCCAGTTAGTATTAATACTCCTTTGTTTTTTACCCATCAAATTATACACATTGTGGTCTTGTAATTGCAAACAAAATCACAAGTACTTAGCTGCATTTGTTAGCAAATGTTTGTTCTAAATATATGAATGCGAGGAATGAGAATTAAAAATAGCTTTATCCTTCATTTCTAAATTATTAAAACACCATATGACAGTGCACCATAAGATTGTATTGTGATACTTTCTGCTGAGTTGAAGTAAATGAAAGAGTTAAAATTGTTGATACTTTTACTTTTACCAGCCAGCTACATATCTCACTTCCATAGCATTTTGAATCATCTTATGTTGAGCATCCAAAATATTGTTTGTTCAGTGCCCTAAATTATGTGGTTTGGGTTTAAGGTAATTTTAGCAGGAAAAAAGGAGACTGTTTCCCTGGCCATGCAGAAGGCTGAGAGGTTCCGCACTGAGCTCCTCCGACGAGGTGTTCTTTTAGTTCCTGTTATTTGGGGTGAAAGCAGGGCCCCAGATGTAGAGAAGAAAGGGTTTGGTTCTCGTCAAAAGGCAGCTGCTTCTCTTCCTTCTATTGGGGTAAGATATAAAGGTTCACGGAGTGCTTCTTCCTTTTGCTCCTAAGGATTTGTGGAGCATAATACAACCTTTCTTCCATTATTATGCTGTTTATGCCAGTTCATTTTCTAGGGGTTTCTTGCTTGCTATACCCAGTCTTATCATGTTTGGGATTGAATAGATTTGTAGCACTTTTGTAGAATTTTTTTATATTAGCTTTGATGACACCATGGTAGGAAGATTTCGAGAAACGAACTCAGTCTGTGATTGCAAAATCAAAGTTGAAAGCTGAAATTCGATTTAGAGCCGAGGTTGTATCTCCAGCTGAATGGGAAAGGTTAGATCCTGCTGAAATTGTATGCATTTTTCTTTGGTTGCAAAAGAACCATCATAAAAGTTAGACTGGTTATTTGACTTCTTGTACTTGCTTTAGGTTTCATACGGAAGCATAATCCGAATTTACTGATCCTAGGATCATACAACTTCGTATCTTTCATGGATGAATGAATTATAGGCTTAAAATTGTTTGTCTCACGTTATTGTTTTTCAACCCTGTTTAACTTGTGGATCTTTGTTTTCATCTGTTTAATGATTTGTCAAAATTCATTTAGGTGGATAAGGGATCAGCAAAAGTCTGAAGGAGTTACTCCGGGTGAGGATGTCTATGTAATACTGCGCCTTGATGGTCGAGTTCGGAGATCAGGGAAAGTAAGTGCTTGTGGTATCAATTGGCATTCTTAGTGGGTATTATACTATATCAGGGAAACTTGAGATGTTTTAAAGGCGCATCATAGAGACAACAATTTTTATTACTTGATTTGGCCACTTGAGGCAGTAAAGTTTGGAAGTCTAGAATTCCTCAACATAATTCCTGTCTTTCAACAGCTATCCTGCTTCAGCATATTTTTTCTTTTTTATAAAGCATCTAGCTGCTGAATCCATGTTTTATACTGATTTTGTTGCCCTTGGGGTCTCTTGAGATTGTGAAATAATTTTAACTAATGATAACTTGAGACCTATTTGCAATTCATCTGACTGGTGTGGGTCAGAGTAGGATTTGTTGAACTGTGTTTGGGATTTACTATTTGTCATGCTATCAGTATTCGGTAGTGACTCCTGTTTCCCTGCAGGGCATGCCTGACTGGCCACAAATTGTAAACGAGTTGCCATTAATGGAAGCATTCTTAAGCAAGCTGGAAAGATAGAAGTCGGTGGTTCTGGCATCGCCTACTCAAAGGGGAAAGAAAAAAATGATCACCTTCTTTCTGCCTCATATATCTCTGTGTGTTATCTCTGTTGTAAGGCCGCAAGAAATTTTTCCAGAAGAAAGTCTGCTGCTTTACTTCTTTGACATCTTTGAAAACCCATCATCCATTCTTTCTTACTTACTATTGTAAATCATACCATGCAAATATTGAAGAGAAGGGGGGGTAAAGATATCGGTAACTAGATAGTACCGTGGTGGTCCATGTGTTCAGTTCTACAGCAGGGCTTTTCGGTTTAATTTATTTATAATCAACTTCCATTCACATCATGATGTCCATAACACCAAGCCATTCCTTTAGTAATCCATTGTTTTTTGGAATCTTGAAAACAATGTTGTTAGGGAATTGAATTGAACTGATCATTGGCTTCCATGATTTGATCGCACGTTCTCCATCATAAATACTGTTATTTCGTTTTTAGAAATATCCATCTTTGCAAATCGGGTTACCTCTGATTTCTTTTGGTGATGTAGAAAGATTTCAAGTTAAAAATCCACCAAGCATGTGATTATTGAAAGGGAAAAAGCTGAATCCACAGCACATAATTTGATATTGAGCAGGTCAAGAAGCACCAAAGTTTTCTCGTGCCAATTAGGTTTGAACTCGTTCCAGGAAAGGAACGAGCTTTATCAATGATTCGACTGCCCATATTATAAATAGGATTTGCATTCTTGGGTTAGGTTTTGCTTTGTTTCTAGTAATGCTAGATGGGTGCCCGCACTCCATTGCTGGCTTCCCATTGCATGTCCGTAATGAAATGGTTTTAAGCATTCAAAAAGTGAAATTAAGGCAATCTCAAACAAACTAAGCTTAGGAAGGCAAAGAAAGAAGTATAAAAGCCTGCACAAATATGGGGTCTTAGCATTAGCACAAACAGTTTTAGGTAAAAACAGAAGGAAGAGCAATTCCATAAATTTGGTACATCTTGCAAAAAAGATTAAAGCAAAAGATTGTAACGGCAGTGGCGGCTAATAAACATAACAAATTTTAAGCAAGCTTAGATATTCTTTGCAGCGCCAAAAAAAAGGAAGATAAGCCAGGAGGTGTCTTCCACAGTACTCCCATAAATCACGAAAAGAAAGGTCCCGAGAGCGGTTCTACAAGTTGTGCAAAAGATTCCAGCAGCCCTTCAGTCGATGCAGTGCAGTGGATGTCCCTGCGGTGGATGATTGAGATTAGCAAGGCTGAATATGGAAAGGTAGAACTGAGAAGGAACAACTCATCCTAAACAATAGGCTTCTTGAAACAGCACGATGAGCAGAATCACATGGATCAGCCACACAAAAAAAAAAAACAAACATTATCCGTGAGCAGCGAAGAAGAATTGAAACATGTGAAGAAGCAATCAAGCATGATATAACCGAAGAAACAGAAGCTGAGTAAGACGGGGAGAAAATGTCGACTAATTTCTGAAGTAGAAGTAGAACAAACTAAGGGCTTCTCACAAGGAGCCAATGTTTATACAGTAAAATCTAGTTAAATTAATGACCCTTATCTCAGATTTTTTTTTTCTTTTTAAAGATTCTATCATCATCTAGATATTCTTTTTTATGCTAGAAAAAATTTGGAACGGCTAATAGCATACACGGGCACCTGTATAGTATTTATTAACATGCAGAGATAAAATAAAGTCGAGAATTGGGGATCTTAAGGCCCATGCCTTGTTTCTGTGCTGGAGGTAAATACGAGTGCAGAACTCCATTTCTTCTTCTATCATCTCAGCCAATCATCTCTTCCAAACATCTGTGCTTGTAGAAAGCTCACGGAGTCACCACCGAATTCCATTAAAGTCATAAGCAAGAGTCACTAAACAACATTTTCAAAATCTACATCATATTAACACCAACAGACAGAAGATTGCTAAAAACAAGGGCAAGAGTGATCCTCAGGGGCCTGATGCAAGGCACAAGGCAATGGAGGGTGGCGTACGTGTCTCTCTTGCATTGGGGCTTTTACTCAGAAAGCCAAATATTACCTGTTTCCCAGACGGGGCTGTACGTAATACATACCAAGGCCATTCAATATTTTCTGCCAAAACCCTATTTTATCAGCAATAGCTGAAAACTACATGCAACAGCACATAGAAGAGACCAAACATCAGTCAAAATAGAATGAACATGCAGCTTCAATTTGTGATAATCCTTGTCCTCGATAACACAACTAAAAGCATGATCATATAAATGACTAAAAGGATGGGAATAAACATCCCATTCAATTATTATCAGCAAAAAGGAAGAGAAATCCAAGTTTTTTTTTTTTTTTAAGAATAAAACCAAGGCCAGTGACAAAACATAGACAGGAAAGCGTTTTTTGCCTTTTTCTTTTTGCACCTAACTTGATCACTCTTTTGAGTAATTTAAACGAAGACAGACCGCTAAACCTGACCAATTTTCTAAACTTGATCAGTGGTGATAAACAAATCCCTTTTAAGAAGCAGAGTACTGTTACCATCCTGTGTACTGTGTGGGTGCACAGCTTGTCCTTAATGATATGGCACATTACAGACATCTGCGACGTAACAAAACAAATCAAACTCGCTTCAAAAGCCGAATGGAATCATCATCATCATATTAAGTTTTCAAATATCATGCACATAACAAAAAAAAAAAAAACAAAATTACTCAGAAGTCCCTAAATTCCTGTTAAACAAGTCTAGAATTGTTTAAGAATTTATTATCTAAAAATCTGATTTTCATCAAATTTGAATGATTCTTTAAAGGCGAGATTGTCTCAAACCACAAGTCGTTCAATTAGCTTCCAACAATAATCTAAACAAACCACCAATAAGAAATCTCTTAAATCTAGAGAGGGCATGTTATGCCTAAAGTGTTAACTCTTTATTCTGTAACGTAAATAGTTTTTCTGTTTAACAAAGAACTACCTAAAAATAAGAGGCATAACTTACTATTTATAGAGAAATTTGAAAAACTTTATAAATTAGAAAAATATCAATTTGCCCCTTGAATAATATTCATATATTAATTCAGGATAATTTTAGAAATTAACTCAATCAAGTTCTTACTTGATTTTGCTAAGTCTATATATATAATTCATATATTAATTATATTTTAGTTCTTAATTTCTAAAATATTTTTAATCAAGTCATAATTAATTAAATCATTCCAGTTTAGTTTTTGACTAATGGTTCTTGTCGCACCTGACATCGCGGCGGCCCTAAAAATTAATTCTCTTGAATTATGGAAAAAGAACAGATTTCTGGCATCTTGTTCTTTTAGGGGAAAAAATGTCTTGTTTAAGGAGTCGCCACCTAGTATTATGGTCACTAGGAACCCTAACTGGTTAACAGAGATTCTATGGTACGGGACTGGTTACGTAATAGGGAAAATATTATCACCCCTTAAACGTTCTACCTGAGGCAGACTGCATTGTTGATTTTGTCTTAAATTGCTAAACATTTATTCGCTTATGCTATGATGATTTGTTTATAATATTCCTGACTCTGGCGCCAGTGAATATTCGATCTTGAATAATTACAACTCTGGCGTTGGTAAAAATTCCCCCATGAATAATTCAACCATGAATAATTTCAACTCTGGCGTTGGTAAAAAAATTTCCACCATGAATAATTTCAACTCTGGCGTTGGTAAAAATTCCACCACGAATAATTCCAACTCTGGCGTTGGTAAAAATTCGTAGCTATAAAAAAAAATCAGTATATTTTCCTTTTTTATTCATGATTCTGGTATCATTGAATAAGTTGATAAAAATACATTTTTTCTCAAACATGCAAAAAATTTTATTTCTACACTTTCTATTTTTTTATTTTTTTATTTTTTTATATATTTTTTTTGGGCTGGGCCCAGCTCAGCTGGACCCAGCTGGGCCCAAACCAGCAAGAAGCACGCGTGCATCATGCACAGTGCGAAGGTAATTAATTTACCTTCGCACAGTGCAACGATACATTCAAGATGAATGTACAAAAAAAAGCGAAAGAAAAATGACTTACCTGTTCTCTGGAGACGGTGTGGATGGTGGCAGCGCGGTGGCCCTCGTCTGCTTACAGCCTTCCCTCCTGCTTTCCTTTGCTTCTGTGCCCATACGCTTTAGTCTTCCTGCAGCTCCAGTTTCGGTGTTTTTTTTTGTGTGTGTTTCTGAGTTTTTTTATTGTCTTTCTTCCCCCGGTTCTGTGATTTTTTTCGTCTCTTTCCCCCTGTTTTCTGGTTTTTTTTCTGGGTTCTGCTTGCGTTATGCTTCACTGATTTTTTTTTGTTTCTCCCCCCTGCCGTTCATGGCTTTTTCTTCTTCCCTCGGTTCTGCCCTTTCTTTTTCTGTTTTTCGTCCCCTTTTCAATCCAAAAATCCCCCCCTTCTGCTTTCTTTCTCTGGCTTCTTATAGCTAGAGAAAGCCATGCCGTTACACAGATAATAAAGTGACTGTTATTGCAGGAGTAATGGCGATACATCGTTGGACATCCGTTTTTCTGGTTTGGTGAACGGAAGAAGATGATGGGTTCTCTTTGAAACGACACCGTTCGATTGTTAATGGCCATTTGTGTTTTGGTCCTTGAAGTTTTGAAATTTTCGTAAGCAAGCCCCTGGATAAACTTTAATTGGACCCCTGCAGTTCTGAGCTTTTTACAAAACAGTCTTTGGACTCTAATCTGTTGCAATTTTGCCCCCAATTAACCCCAAACTTTGGTAATTCTTCAATTAAGTCCCTGATTTCATTAATTAAATTAAATTCAAGTCCAGTTAAGTCTCAAAACTTATCAATTTTACAATTAAACCCTTAATTGGATTAATTAAATCAATTCCAAGCTCAATTAAGTCTCAAAACTTATCAATTCTCCAATTAAACCTTTGATTGGATTAATTAGATTAAATCCAAAGTTTAATTAAACCCCAAAACTTCCAATCATGTTGCCTTTAACCCAAAATTTAATTCATTCTTCATTTATTTCATTTTACTTGTTTTTTCATCATTATTATCATTTTTTTATCCTTTTCAATAAATAAAATAATAATAATAATTAAAATAAAATGGTCAAAAATTGGGTTATGACAGTTGCCCCCTCTTTATAATATTTACTATGCAAAGATATTGGAAAATTTCATTTTCTTTTAGCTTTGTGTAGTAAATTTATAAAGAAAAGTAGATACTGAAAGAAAATTTGTTTTTTTTATATAGTCTTGAAAACCTTGAAGACAATAGATTGACACACGACATTTACAGAGAGATGTAGAAATCAAGAAACAAGTCATTTGGAAGACGACCCACCTTTTTTCTGTTTTTTTGTTTTTTTTTAATGGATGAAATTGTTTTGGGCAACCTGCCCGATGATAAAAGAATGCGAAGAATTTCGCAAGTGGTCTAATTTTTCCAGGCGACCTACCCGATGTTTGAAAAAATACGAGGATTTCTCAAAAATGGTCACATTGTAATGGGTTAGCTGCCCAGTGGAAAAATACGAGGATTTTTCAAAAGTGGTCACATTGTAATGGGTTACCTGCCCAGTGGAAAAATACGAGGATTTTTCAGATTGGTCACATTGTAATGGGTTACCAGCCCAGTGGAAAAATACGAGGATTTTTTAAAAGTGGTCACATTGTAATGGGTTACCTGCCCAAGGGGAAAAATACGAGGATTTTTCAAAAGTGGTCACATTGTAATGGGTTACCGGCTCAGTGAAAAAATACGAGGATTTTTTCAGATTGGTCACATTGTAATGGGTTACCAGCCCAGGGGAAAAATACGAGGATTTTTTAAAAGTGGTCATATTGTAACGAGTTACCTGCCCAGATGGTATATTGTAATGGGTTACCTACCCAGATGGTCACATTGTAATGGGTTACTTGCCTAGTTGGTATATTGTAATGGGTTACCTACCCAGATGGTCACATTGTAATGGGTTCCTGCCCAGATGGTATATTGTAATGGGTTACCTGCCCAGATGGTATATTGTAATGGGTTACCTCCCCAGATGGTCACATTGTAATGGGTTACCTGCCTAGAGAAAAAATACGAGGATTTTTTTTTAATAAGACATGATAGGGCTCGAAGGCACATTATTCAATAGATGAAAACTCGAAGGAAATGAGGGCTTCGAGGTGCACTCAAAAGAAAATAGGATAGGAAATGCACTACCTTTGATGGTCGAGGGCTCGAAGGCGCGTTCGAAAAAAAATAAGACGAGGGCTCAAAGGCATGCTCGAATTGAGGTAGGATAGGAAATGCACTATCTTTGATGGTCGAGGGCTCAAAGGCGCGCTCGAAAAGAAATAAGACGAGGGCTTGAAGGCGTGCTCGAATAGAGATAAAACGAGGGCTCGAAGGCGCGCTCGAATGGAGGTAGGATAGGAAATGCACTATCTTTAATGGTCGAGGGCTCGAAGGCGCGCTCAAAAGGAAATGAAATGAGGGCTTGAAGGCGCACTAAAAAGGCAGGTAGGATAGGCAATGCACTACCTCAGGAATGGAATATGAAAGGTGGTGGAAAAATACAGAGATTTTTCATGTGGCTTAATTCTCATGGGCGGCCTGCCCAAGTTGAAAAATTCTCAAAAGTGAAAAATTTTCCAAAGCAATTTCAATCTTGGCCATTTCAAGTTGGCTTTCTACTTTGATGGATTCCGTCAGAATTTTCTCTTATGAAATTTGCAAAACTCATTGTCCAAAGTCTCAAAGTTTAGATGATATGCATGCATCTTTACCTGATTTGAAATATAAGCCCCCCATCTCTTCCTAGTCTTCTTGTTGCTTAATTGATGAGGACTTACTACCTCTGATTTGGGTCCTCTTTGTCGTTTGGCTTCTAGCCCACTCGAGTTAGCCCATGTAAGTCTATTTCCAGATTTGTTTGCACAACTAAACCTTTGTGGTGCCCATCGTGACCCACTTGCTTGCTAAAGGTTTTTTTTTACTTGTCAAATAATTTGAGAGGATCACTCATCACTCCTCGTTTCACTGCTAGAAATATTCAGTGTCACTTGCTGAAAGGATCAAACTATCTTTTGTAAACCAAAATGCCCCCTTGTCTGGTTGTAGGAAATTACCATCTCATTTTCTAGAATTTTTCCTTCTAAACACAATATTGCCCCCTTGTATTGGTCCTTGCCCCCAAGTGTGCTCTGTCAGCTACTTAGACAAATAATGGTTTTAAGAGGCCATTCTCTCATTTCTCTCCTTTTCAGTTTGGTGAAGGAATATGGGTCTAGAATGAATCTTGAAATCTTGATCTTGCATTTTGAAAACAAAAATTATTTCGATGTGAATCTAAAACAATTTGCTTTTGAAATCTTGCAACTCCTTGGTTATTTTCTTTCTTGGAAAATAGATTATTTGCTCTTGTGTTTGGCAATGAGGTTTTTGGTGAAAAGATATTATGAGGTGACCTTTTGTTTTGTTTTTTTTTTTTTCAAAATAAAGGGCTCGAGAAAATGCTCGAGGTTTTGTATGAGAAAAAATTTGTCTCTTTTTGAACATTCATTTTTATCAGCATGAATAATACTAAGTAGTTTATTCTTGATGTCATGAATCTTATGAAAATGTATTCTTTGCATTTTGAGAGCATTGTTTATTGTTCTAGGTTGCTTGCTTGCTTGATTAGAAAGGACTTCTACAGACACGTAACGTAGGCCGTGGTTTTTGGCCATGAAAGAAAAGGATTCATAAGGCTCAAAGAGTGTTTCAGGGTTTCAAAGACTAAAGATCACTATCAATAGTTTGACTCTTGACGTCATTCATATTTTCTTTTGCCGCTCTTCTTTGATTTGCCTTTTTTTTTCTTTTTCATTGCTTTGCTATAGCATACTCACTTTATTTTGGTTATCACTTTTTCTTGTGATTTGGGCATGTCCCCTAGCATTTGAGTTTCTTGGGCTCTTTTGCCTTTTGGCTTTCTCACAGCTTTATCATTTTTCTTGATCATTGAAATTTCACTTGCCCCCATTGTGGGGTGTGATCTTAGTCAGGATTTTTTTTCAAGAAAGAAAATTATTCAGGCTCAAAAGGGATCGCAAGGGATGTACTTATTTCAGAACGTGAAAGGAATAACAGAGATGGTCTTTCCTCATTTCAAGCGCAAGCAGTTAAAATCAATAAACTTTGACCTCATCCAGTATGATGGTTTGGTCTTTGCAAAGATGCATTTCATGAATCATAAGCAACGAGTTCACTACATACCATTATTCATACATTTAAAAACACATGATTCAGGAGTCATAGGGTAAGGGTGTTTATTCATTTTTTTTCTTTTCTTTTCTTTTTACAATTTTTTTTTGTTTATAATTTAGTCACCTCAATGATGGAGTTGCTCAATTCACTTGTCATTCTACAAGTAGAATGTTAAAAATATGGTTTTTGAATAAACATCAAATTATTTTCAGAATCAAAATGCAAGATTAATTTTTTTCAAAACTCTAATAGGGAAAGGAATTTTTTGGTAAAAGAGATCAATTATGTCTATGAGATCGCGCAAGGCTTCAAAGATGTGTTTGTGAGTCTTTATAAGAAAACTCTCTCAGAAAAATGAATAATGCTTGGTCGTAAACACGATTGAATGACAAACTCATTATTTCATTGAAACTTTGAAAGATAAATTCAACAATAAAGATCTTATACCAACATAAATACTGGCATGATAACACATAAAGGGGCTCATCATTGATTGGAATTTCTGGAATCTTTCAATCATTCATTCTTCTTAACAAGGGTATCTTTTCAGCAGTTAGTTGAAGCCATATGCACCATTCTTGGCCTAATATCACCGTAGCTTTTTCTTCAAGATATTTGATTTCTAGGAGTCGGTACGAAGAAATCAGCTATAGGAATGATAAGTGCCTTGACAACCACCTTCAGTGTCCTTTACTTTTTCAGTGAAACTGTTCTTCTCAGTTCGGTCAACAATCTTACCTAACCCAATGGCTTGTTCAATCCTCTCAGCTATTATAACCAGGTCAGTAAAATGTTATGCAGAGCTTCTAACCAAGTATTCAAAGTACGGAGCTTTAAAGGTGTTGGAAAATAAACTGATCATCTCTTTTTCCAACATAGGAGGGTTAACTTGTGCAGCTACCCCACTCCATCTTCGGGCGTATTCCCTTATGGACTCCTTGTTGTCCTTCTCCATAGCTTGCAAGCTTAACCGATCAGGGCCCACGTCTATGTTGAACTTATATTGCCTCATGAAGGCATCAACTAAATCCTTCCATTTTTTAACCTTGGTATTGTCCAACCGCATATACCAAGTGAGGGCAGTGCCACTTAAGCTGTCTTGAAAGAAATGAATCAGCAATTTCTCATCTTCAACCACCTCAGCCATTTTGTTACAGTATGCTTTAAGATGGGTTATAGGGCATTGAGTTCCCGTATATTTGACAAATTCTGGCACTCTAAACTTTTTGGGAATGACAATGTTGGGCACCAAACACATCTCAACAGCCTTTATAGGATCATATAGGCGAATTCCCTCAATTGCCCTTATCCTCTCTTCTAAGGCAGTCCATTCCTCTTCTTTCACCATCTTGCCCTTTTGAGATTTTTTCTCAGTAGAATCAATGGTAAACGGCATTCCCATGGGGTATGCTGGTTGAAAATGCATGGCTTGTTAGAATTCATATGACACCCTATTTGCCCCCAGATTCTGTGGATCGAAATGAGTTACATGCATATCTTCAGGCTGAGCTATAAGTGTTGCTTTTCCGGATTTATCTCTCAAGGCCCGCTCGAGTAGACTAGTAAGCCTTGCGACTTCTTCCTTAAGATTATCCACCTCTTTTTGATGTTGGGTTTCCAACTGGGCTTTTTCTTCGTTTTCCATTTGTCTTTTTCTCGAACGAGTGTTATAGAGGGGTTTCAATGGGGAACCTATATTTCAACCTGCTAAATGTAAATCATGCAATTATGCGAAAATGCTGAAGCAATTAGAAAAAATACATATGAAATGCAAACTCGCCCTTCACGGGATGACATCCTAATAGGAATATCCTAATTGTTGAGTGCATCAAGGGGTTAGTCATTACCTAGTTTCAAAGGGTCTCTCGCATGCTCAGTGATCGTCCTTAAAAGGTCGATATGAGACTTACAAGTAGTGTGAAGATAGAGGCCCTGAGTAATATCAGTTTGGCATATCAACCACTTCCAAGTAAACAATCAAGCGAGAGTTGGATGGTTTCACAAGTCTTACCCAGGCTCAAGCCATTAGAGTACCGTTACTCCCCTACTTATCCTAGGTTGTAAAGTGTGTGCTCTTAACGTGATGCATGACAATATAAATAAGGATGCATGCTAAAACAGTAAATGCAAGAAAATTAAACAAATAAACACAACATAACAAATATTATAGCAATTGACAAACAAAAGGCAAAGCTCAGTCCATTAGTCCCTAGTGGAGTCGCCATTCTGTCGCAACCGACATCACGGCAGCCCTAAAAATTAATTCTTTTGAATTATGGAAAAATAACAGATTTCTGGCATCTTGTTCTTTTAGGGGGAAAAATGTCTTGTTTAAGGAGTCGCCACCTAGTATTATGGTCACTAGGAACCCTAACTGGTCAACAGAGATTCTATGGTACGGGACTGGTTACGTAAAAGGGAAGATATTATCACCCCTTAAACGTTCTACCTGAGGCAGACTGCATTGCTGATTTTGTCTTAAATTGCTAAACATTTATTCGCTTATGCTATGATGATTTGTTTATAATATTCCTGACTCTGGCGCTAGTGAATATTCGATCTCGAATAATTCCAACTCTGGCGTTGGTAAAAATTCCTCCATGAATAATTCAACCATGAATAATTTCAACTCTGGCGTTGGTAAAAAAATTTCCACCATGAATAATTCCAACTCTGGCGTTGGTAAAAATTCCACCACGAATAATTCCAACTCTGGCGTTGGTAAAAATTCGTAGCTATAAAAAAAATCAGTATATTTTCCTTTTTTATTCATGATTCTGATATCATTGAATAAGTTGATAAAAATACATTTTTTCTCAAACATGCAAAAAATTTTATTTCTACACTTTCTATTTTTTTATTTTTTTTATATATATTTTTTTTGGGCTGGGCCCAGCTCAGCTAGACCCAGCCGGCCTGGCCCGGCACGGTCACTGGCCTAAGCCAGTGACCCAGCTGGGCCCAAACTAGCAAGAAGCACGCGTGCATCATGCATAGTGCGAAGGTAATTAATTTACCTTCGCATAGTGCAATGATACATTCAAGATGAATGTACAAAAAAAAGCGAAAGAAAAATGACTTACCTGTTCTCTGGAGACGGTGTGGATGGTAGCAGCGCGGTGGCCCTCGTCTGCTTACAGCCTTCCCTCCTGCTTTCCTTTGCTTCTGTGCCCGTACGCTTTAGTCTTCCTGCAGCTCCAATTTCGGTGCTTTTTTTTTTGTGTGTGTTTTTGAGTTTTTTTATTGTCTTTCTTCCCCCGGTTCTGTGATTTTTTTCGTCTCTTTCCCCCTGTTTTCTGGTTTTTTTTCTGGGTTCTGCTTGCGTTATGCTTCACTGATTTTTTTTTGTTTCTCCCCCCTGCCGTTCATGGCTTTTTCTTCTTCCCTCGGTTCTGCCCTTTCTTTTTCTGTTTTTCGTCCCCTTTTCAATCCAAAAATCCCCCCCTTCTGCTTTCTTTCTCTGGCTTCTTATAGCTAGAGAAAGCCATGCCGTTACACAGATAATAAAGTGACTGTTATTGCAGGAGTAATGGCGATACATCGTTGGACATCCGTTTTTCTGGTTTGGTGAACGGAAGAAGATGATGGGTTCTCTTTGAAACGACACCGTTCGATTGTTAATGGCCATTTGTGTTTTGGTCCTTGAAGTTTTGAAATTTTCGTAAGCAAGCCCCTGGATAAACTTTAATTGGACCCCTGCAGTTCTGAGCTTTTTACAAAACAGTCTTTGGACTCTAATCTGTTGCAATTTTGCCCCCAATTAACCCCAAACTTTGGTAATTCTTCAATTAAGTCCCTGATTTCATTAATTAAATTAAATTCAAGTCCAGTTAAGTCTCAAAACTTATCAATTTTACAATTAAACCCTTAATTGGATTAATTAAATCAATTCCAAGCTCAATTAAGTCTCAAAACTTATCAATTCTCCAATTAAACCTTTGATTGGATTAATTAGATTAAATCCAAAGTTTAATTAAACCCCAAAACTTCCAATCATGTTGCCTTTAACCCAAAATTTAATTCATTCTTCATTTATTTCATTTTACTTGTTTTTTCATCATTATCATCATTTTTTTATCCTTTTCAATAAATAAAATAATAATAATAATTAAAATAAAATGGTCAAAAATTGGGTTATGACAGTTCTTAATGTGCATAACCCTTTAGGTTCCTAGTTTGTTTGTCAAATATAAATTATAATTATAGTTAAATAGAATTAAATAATTAAATAATTTAATTTACTATCAATTCAATAATTGATTAATTTATATTTCAAGATTAGGTGTATCGTCTGACAACATATCACGATCCCCTAAATATTAGAAAAGTCATCGGTGGTTTGACTTAACCTTTCAGTGATCGGTTTCTCGGTGTAATTAATATATTTTCATCAATAATGTTTCAATTTAACATTAAAGTATAGAGTATGTTTGTCATTTTAAATCATGTTTGTTCTCTACATAATAGTCATTAATCATTTAAATAAGATTTGAAACTCTTTTCAAATCTCATTCCACCTTGGCCAAAGATTTCTCAATCAAAAATATTTAAGAACAAATGAAATATTTTTTCTTGATCACTTAAGCACCTTCATATAGTTCATGATATACTCAATGCTTGCCCTTTCATTACCTCGATTAATATAACATGTAACAGGATCAAAGCATAACATTATCTATATAAGATAACTTAATGATCACAAGTTCAAAGATCACTTACACAACCGTCATGTGGGCTTTTCCATAAAATTAAGTGATCTTTTCATATGAAATTCTTATATGGGTTAGTTTAGTGTACATATCTTATGACAAGTACCTTCATATTATTTCTAGGTATTCTTTATACTTTAGCTTATGAGAACAGTTGTTTCCTTTCATAAAAAAATTAGTATAATATGTATTAGTCTTTACAGCTCTAATAAGTGTCCAGTATTAAGAGAGTATTGACTAAGAACATTTTAGGAACAATGTTTTAATGCAATAAAAATCTCATAATTGTAACAACTTTGTAATTTTCTTTGCAAAGCATTTTTGTCCCATGAACTTTATTTTTCCTCTAAATTCATAAATCAAGTATTAATTAATCTAACCTTATATGAATTTTAAAGATAAATTAAGCTTTTATTAAGAATAAATATGTATTTACATGAATATAATAGTATCGCGTATAACTAACTAATTACCTACAAGACATCTTAAACTAACATAATATAGTAAAAAGATACAAAGGTGTGCAATGATGACACCTAAAAATCTAACGTTAACTATAAACTAAAAGATGAAGGGGTTTTATTGTAACTCTTCTTACAATACACTACTTATTTGAATAGTGCTTTGCTTTTTTTTTCTTTTTTGATTTTTTTTTCAATCAATTTTTTTTAATTTCATCTTTTAATATTATATTTGTTTTTAAATAATTATCACACTCTCATTACACAAATCATGGGTTTGGCGGGTTAACCCGGTTGACTAAGGGTTTTTTTATTTTTCTTAATTAATTTTTTTTCTAGTTTTATTTTTTAATATTTTGTTGGTTGGGAATTAGACATCATGATTTACTTTATTTACTTTTTACTATGTTATTTCAGCCTCATGACCCAGAAATAATGCTTAACGAGTTAACTCAAGTTGTTTTTTGTATTATTTTTAAGTGATTATTTTTTGTAATTTTATCATTCAGCATTGGGTCGGTTGAAAATTAAGTTGAAATGGTGCTTAACGAGTTGCTCGAGTGAATTTTTTGTGTTATTTTTTTAATCTATTTGGTTTTACTTTTCATGAGGATATCTTGGTCTTAAGATCAAAGTTGTGGACTTTGATATTTTAACCCAAGGTTAAATAGAGTTATTTTTTTTTCTTTTTTCTAAAGGTTATATCAATCTAATGACCTAGATCATTGTTCCTTCAACAATGGATTTGATTTTTATTGGGTTGTCCCCGTCTCATGATCCAAGTTGCGGGTTTGGCGGGCTAACCTAATTGACTTGGTTTTTTTCTTTTTTTAATTGATTTTTTTTGTCAAATTCATCATTTAATATTGTGTTTGATTGAAAATTAGGTTCCATAATTTGTTTTGGTTTGTTTTTTATTAGGTTATCCTGATCTCATGACCCGGAGATAGTGCTTAATGAGTTAACCCGAGTTGATTTGGCTCATTTTGTGTCATTTTTTTAATTCAAAGTTTTACAAATTTCATTGTTTAACATTAGATCCAATAGAGATGATTGAGAATTGAGCTTCATAATTTGTTTTGATTTGCTCTCTATAGGGTTATCTTAATCTCATGACCAAAGTCGAGTATTTGGTAGATTCACTCGAGTTAAATTAGGTCAATTTTTTTTTTCTTTCTATGAGGTTATATCGGTTTGATGACCCGGGTCCTAGGTTTAGCAAATTGGCTTGGGTTGTTTTTTATGCTTTTTTTTAATTGATTTTTTTATTTCATTTTTCAATATTTGATTGATTAGGATTCATAAATTGTTTTGATTTATCTCCCATAAAGTTATCTTGATCTTATAACTCAGATTGTAGATTTGACAGGTTAACTCGGGTACCTTTTTTAGATCATTTTCAAATTGATTTTTTTTTTAATTTCATCCTTTAACATTGGATTGATTAAGAATTAGATTTCATAATTTATTTTAATTTGTTTTTATAGGGTTATCATAGTTTCATAACCCATGTAACGAATTTAACATGTTAACCCAAAATGACCCAAGTCAATCCAATATGTTATTATCTTAATATTAAAAAAGATGTCATCTTGAATTTTTTCTATAGTCAAATTATGATTTTACGAGTTGTATGAGTTAATTTTAGACCCACAAAGTGCACCAAGTTATATTGAATTAACCTTCACATGATTTAATTTTTTTTCTGTTAGGAAAAAACATTAACTTCAAGAAAAATTTAACTCAATCAACAGCATAGCTCGGTCATAGCTCGGATCAATGACGGATCAATGATATAGTGTTCAACTATAACATGTTAACTATTTGGACAGAGGAAAATTAAATGCTACCATGGATATCTTATCTTAATTATTATAAAAAGTCACTTTGCACTCGTGGTATTGCACCAAACCATAACTACCCATGATTAATAACGACATGCATAAATCTAACACAGGTTACTTGAATATATTAGGCATTAAATGAAGAAAAATAGCCTATGAAATATCCAAGAGAAATAAATCATACTCACTAGTGTTGGCATAGTACGGAAACCTATAATAAGATTACGAAAATAAATAAATTCTCACAAGAAAGAGAAAAAGAAAAAGGAAAAGGAAAACTCAAGATATCAAATAGTCTATATCATATATAAAAAATAATTCTAAACAAATCCGAGTTGATTTGATTGTAAAAAATATTCAGCTTTTATTGAGAGAAGCCCTGGGAGACTATTTGAACATTAAACGAAGGCATGTAATTCACTAACTAGAACCATTTTTCTTACATAGAAACTATTATCACGCAAGCGCAGGAGAATGAACTTAATATTATGCAACATGAAAGCATTATCAGCACCAAAATATAAAATATATATATATATATATATAAAGTAAAACTCACAAGAACCCCACGTCGCAAATCTAACCACCCAATTTGACTGCTTTTCTAATTCCGTGGTGATTAAAAAAGCAAAGCTTGGCTTTTGATAACCAGCACTACTGAGGATGGTAACCTGGGTGATATTTAAGCGGCAAATCATATCCACCATAAGCAGCTGCTCTATCATAATGGTCAGATGGCACATGCGATTCTGGAAAGTATTGATGAGCCAAAGCAGACCTTGGGTTCCCTGGGAATCCCGTACCAGCTCTTGCCAAACCATACGGCCCAGCTGGTGGACCTGCATAAAGAATAGCAGGAGAAATAGAACCCACTGACCCATACGGCCCAGCTGCCAGCAACAAACTTGCTGGCTGCAAGTGAGATTGTTTGAATGGAGGAATGACTGGATTGGAACCATTGTTACTGTTCTGGACTGCTGTTGCTGAAGTTCGAGGACGCTTGCTTCCAGCCTGCTGCTGCTTCTTTGGCTGATGAGAAGGCTCGTCGACAGCAGATGCAGCAGCTGCCTTCTGCTTCTCTAGCATCTCAATACGCTTCTTGAGGTCCATCCGTGGGTACTCAGATCCGAGCTTATACTCCTCAATGAGTACAAGTGCTGATTTCAGCGTTTTAACTTCTCTGGACCTGGCCTCATTCTGCAAGAGAACTTGGTTATGTACAGGACAACTGATGGCTTCAAGCTCTAAAAGCTAGCCCAAAAATGAAGGGATGCAGAACTACCTGTTGATTGATAGAGTTCTTTCCATCCTGGCAAACTTTCTTGGTGAGCCTTTTGGACTCCTTCAGGTGAGCCTTCAAGAGAGGAACTGGTTGGAACTTGTCAACCAGTCCAAATTCAAAGATAAATTTGACAGCCAAAAACTGTTTGCCACTGTCTATAAGTTTTTGAATGAGATCTGCAGTGCACAAGGCAAGTATAAAAGCTTCAATCAAACTCTATTCCAAGGGGACCTGCACATGAATATGTGCTCTTCATTGCTTGCTTTCCAAAAATAAATAAATAAATAAAACCATAATCCAACATGTATTTTGCTGATCAACAGATATGTTTGTTGAAATAAGCCACTCACTGATTAAATGAATTAAGCCAACTCATGGTTTAAGCAATGATCAAGAATTGGTTGGCCAGACACCAAAAGCAAAAGGTGAGCTTATCCATTACAAGTTTGCTGCAAAACTGTGACCATATCAGGTGTGAAAAACCAGCTGTGAATTTTCCATCCCACAGGGACAAAAAACAAAGACATACTTCTTTACATTCACTACTGAAAGAAAACAATCGATCACATAAGAGCAAAAATAGCTTTTACTTTTTTACTTTCACTGCTAACCAACCCTTCATTGGTTCACTCCCATTTTGTCCGTAGTCTCAAAATTCAAAGGGTTTTCTTTTTCCAATTTCTCTAGATTCTTTCGAAGAAAGGATTAAGCATAACACATTAAAGAATTTCAGCTAGCCAGTTGCTTTGTTCACATGGCTCCAGCAAAGGAAATCAACAAGTAGAAGGCCTATGGTTCTAGTAGCTTAGAAGCATCAAACACATGATTCTTATAATGGTCAGCTTTCATAGTGCAAGCACCAAAACTAAAACCTCGCTGTAGTCTATACTTATAATCGATCCGATAGTGTAATTTTGTAAACCTGGCTAGAATCTGTACTTAACTCTGCGATCTATGCTCAAGCTCTACCCCATAATAACGTTTTGTCAACGCAGCGGTCCAGATAATCACAAAAGGATTCAACTAAAAGGAAAACCAACAACTCAAAGCCATCACCGATGTCCATCAATGCATCACCATAAACACTGAATACAATCATAACCATCAAACATAGACAAAATAAACTCAAACGTGCATATAAACAACTCAATTGATAATCTAAACCAACACAATCTTACCAGCAGTTTTCTCTCCCAGTTCAATAGCTCGACACAGAACTACAGCCTGCCTGAACCTAGCAACAATAACAAAGTAATCCACAAGTTCACCCACATCGAACTCATTCTCCAAATTGTAAGCTACTAACAAATGCAAGAACCCAAGTGCCTCTAAAGGGCTCTCCCCATTCAAGCTCACTTTTCTTTTCCACTCCAAAGCTAACTTTTTAGCTCTTTCCTTCACTTCCATGCTCAAAGTTGGCTTATTTTTTGCCAAGGCCTCTAATAAATCCAAACAGGTCCTCCTTAAACGACACAATTCAGTATCCTTGTCGCCTTTCGAGTTAGCTTTTGATGAATAAAACCCTTCCATTGCATCCAAAACAAATGATCCAGGGTCCGGGGCAACCGACATTGCACCCGAGAGCCTGTCCCGGATCTCACCCCATTTACTAGCGTTCTGCTTCATGTACTTCCTCAATCCTTTCACATCCATCCTCTCACACAGGGACATCAAATCAGACCTGGATGGGTCCACTGTGTTAGAAGTCAGGGTTGTTGATGGTTTCAACTCGGAGCGACTCACCTCAGAGTCGGCTCGTCCCAAACACCGAGGGTTAGAAGACGCTGGTGATTCTTGCTCAGAAGCACCCAACAACGAATGACAAGGCGCAACTGGGTCGAGAGATTCAAGACTCGATTGGAGGAGAAGGAAGCGGCCATTGAGGTTGTCTTGGACGGAGGAGAAGTGAGAATCGAGGTCGGCCCATGAGAGAGAGTAGGAAGAGGAGAGGAGATGAGAAGAGAGGGATTGGAGATCATCGTAGGCCTTTTTAAGGTTGTCCTTTTTGGTGTCTATAAGTTTTAAGGCTGCTTCTATTGTTTTAAGAGTTGTAATTTGTGGGTCTTTCGTAGCTGCCATTGTTGCTCCAGATATTGCAGAGTCTGGCCTTCTGAGGTAATATCCAATTACGGGTGTGCATACAGTGGCGGTGGCCGTGACGGGGGCGGGCAAACGAGAGAATGACTGGACATGGGG
>Ga0325404_1001247_pt1 | contig 26988 bp, 8 predicted proteins | sample PopdelMetagenome_18_FD_205664 | JGI IMG/M metagenome (GOLD analysis project Ga0325404, IMG submission 205664) | Populus deltoides microbial communities from Bellville, Georgia, United States - Xylem-Control-R1 | ecosystem: Host-associated > Plants > Phyllosphere > Stem > Wood/Secondary xylem...
TGATTTTGCAGTAAATGGTGATGTTTGTTGATTTTCAGCATCTTTTTCCATTTTTAGTTAAATGACCGAAGCTCTGATACCATGAAAGAAATGTTGAGGGTTGCAGAGGCTGAAAACCAAAGAAAAAGAGAAGAAACAGAGAACAAAGACGTTTTGGCTGCTAACTTTCCAATGCAGTTTTATTATTCTGATTGTCTCATTACACTATCAATGAAAAAACAGAAGGAATATATATACACGTATCAAGGCTGATGAGTCAGCCTTTCCCATGCAAAAGGAAATTATTCCCACACCAGCAGCATGGTTAACTAAGTTGTTATAAAGGAAAAGAATGCATAACTGACTGTAGCTGAAAAACAGGGAAAACTAATCATCCTTTTTCTTTTAACAACTTTGCATTCTCGTCCTTATTCTTTAACAGGGTAAACAAATTAAAAATATTTAAAAGAAAAGGCAACAGAAAAAAAGTAAAATAAAAATCTCTCACCAGTTAATTTTGGATGGAGAAAATCCCCCAAGGCAATTCCACTCCTCCACCTATCATCGTCGCTCCTCCTCTCTCTAACTTAAAAACATCCTTCATAATCACCACCACAGTAACAAAAACACACTTTCAAAAACACCGTTGTCATCTTCATCTTCTTCTTCTTTTAAAAATGAAAGCAGCAATCCTCCACCACAAATAGAGTGCCCTATTCCACTTGATCATAGACATCATATCTATTTAAAGAGTGCCATAGACAACAGGGGATGCATTGAGAACTCATATCGCAATCAATCTTTTCGAAGATGTGTTCCTTATTACGATGAAATTCCTTTCTTTAATGGAAATCTCTTGAAGAAAGACTTCATTAGATGGTTATCAAAGTTTGATGTGTATTTTTTTTTTTTTTTGAAGAGCATTTCTATTTATCAAAAGGTATGATTTTTGACACATAAACTTACTTATGATGCTAAAGATTGGTGGTATGGTGTTTAAGATGATAGATTTCGTGACGGTATGTCTAAAACTTCATCATGGAAATTTATGAAAAAAACTATTAATTTTGAGTTTGTACAAGATAATTATAAAAACATTCTATACAAGGCACATGAATAATTAAATTATCATCTATTGTATTTGATTTAATTTTTTCAAATAGCAAGGTGGCGAAACCTTGGACGAGATTGATTGAGGTTGTAAGAACTATATTGATTATGACAGATATAGAGGGTGTTTGGTTTAGAGGTGTGGCAGCTTTTTTTCAAAGGTATAATACATTTAAGCATAAACCACACCTTCAAAAACTATAAAAACATGCTTTTTACTCAAAAAAGCACAGGCTACCTCTCCTCCAAACACACCCAAAGGCTTGAAGGATGTTATTGCAAGATGAATGAATTCCATTTTAGGATTGATATCCCTAGTTTCAATAAAGATATGGACGTAGAGGATTCCTACATCGGGTTGTTGACCGTGATAGACTTAAGAAATACATAAATAACTTAGAGGGGAGAATGTAAAAACTAATCATGAATAGACTAAAGAGTGGAGCTTTTTGTGGCGGATAAGGGCTTATAATGATCTGATTACACAAGGTAAGCCACTTGTTGCCTCTTGATTTTGAATAAAAACTTTGTTTATGTATATTATCAGTGGAATTCAAAGACTACCGTGAACTTCAATTTGTAAGGTAATGAATTTAAGAGAGTATAAAGGGAAGAATTAAATATGAAAGTCTCTAGTTTTAGATCTCAAAGTTAGCCAATTACGTTAAAGATAATGTGATGGAAAAGGAAGCTAAAAACTTTAGTCTTTTGGTATTAAGATGGAGAATACAAAAACACATTGTGATCATTCTATCAATGACGTAGATAGATATTGTAAGCAAGGACGATGATTTCTAAAAAGTCACCTAGAGATATCATGAGAGATTGTCTTGGGGTTTTTTTCCACATGAAAAATAAGAATCTTTGTCATGATCTTCATGAATACATCAACAAATTTAGCATCATGGAACAACGTGAGACATTCAAAAAGTTTACATGGAGAATGAATGCAAAGAAAGAGGCATTAGTATTAAGAACATATATGAGAAGAAAGATTTGAAAGAGTTTTAGATAGAGGGAATACTAATTTTACTCGTTGGAGAGAGAATTAAAAATTACATCAAAGAAGGAAAATAAAACTCTTGTAACTCAACTCATAAAAAGTCTATGATTTTACATCACTTTTCTTTATCATTCAATATGTTCTTTATTGTGTATATTATAGTTTTACAAACCCTCTATATATAGTTGAAATGGAGAAACACACACCAGGATTTTTTTTTTCTAATAAGTTAGTATACAAACCCCCAAATCTTTTTCTCGAAAAGCTTCTCATTCTTTGCATATGGTTTTGTGCCTAATTTGTCCCCACACACAATAATGGCCATAAGCATATAAGAGTTTATATATGTTTGGTATTGTGGTAGCTTTATGGTTGCAGCTTGAAAAAAATAGGTTTGAGAAAAAGCACTTTTAATTGTTGCAATTTAGAATTTATATATGTTTAGTTAAAACTATTATTGATACTAAAATGACTAAAAATGACATGAAGTAATTTCATAGATTGAAATTAAATAGGAAGTACGCGATTATTAATATATTAAAAATATTGCAAAACAATATTAAGATCCTAGTTTTATTGTCCTATTAAACTAGGTGCAATCTCATCATTAACATAATCCATTCATGATGACCTATGGTATCCATGACTTTATGAACATGGCACGACATTAATTAAAATATCATCAAGAATAAAATTAAGATGAAGATCAAATTATGTAAATGCATGATTTTCATAAGACTTCTTTCTAATGTAGTTATGTAGTATCATCGATGCCACTACAATTTGAACTTGTATTTTATAAGAACAACCAAACATGTTTTGCAAAACTTTCCATCTCTTTTTCCATACTTTAAAAGTACATTCTATCACATTGTGTATTGATAAGTATGCACTATTGAATACTCTTTTTGACTTCTTGGTTGTCCTCAATACTGAAAATCTGGTAAGTTATCTTTTACTTTTGTATGAACCTAAAAATCCATATTCATTTGGAAATCCAACATCGTCCAAATAATAGTTTCCTATAATAATAAATAATGAATTTTAAAGTTATTTCACAAAGATATGTTATCCTGAAAAATAGTTAAAGTAACAAAAAAAACCCTCAAGTAATTACCTTTAGATGATTTTGGAAATTTTATAATAAGATAGAAAAAGTGAATTTCTTGTTCCAAGAACGCAAGAATTTCCATTTACACACAACTTAATTGATTTTAAGCATATGTCAACAACGTTAAAATCTATCACAAACACCCGACATAACTGAAATCTAACTAAAAAATAAACATTCAACCTTCTCAGTTTTATTTTCTTAAACTTCGCTCATATATTTTTTTTAAATAAAAATTTAAGCTTTTCATCAAGATCTCAAATTGTTGACCGCATTACTCTGTTGTTCCTTATACGTAAGAGCTTTGTAGCAAATGCATGGAAGTCATCACCAACGATAATTCCATTTGCAGAATGAAGCTTTGTCATCACCTCTTCAATGCTACACCATTTCTTATCCTTCCTACTAGAAGTGCAATCACCCTTGATCAAAACACTATCAACTAGTTGATCCAAACATGAAAATAATTTAGCTTCAATTCCAGATCTCCCTTTGCCTTTTTTTCCACCTTTCTGTGTAGAATGTTCTCTATGTTTTCTTTTACCATTATTTTAGGTGTTATTGCTCGACTCCACGTTACTCACATCTTCTATAAAATTAGGAATGACATTCTTATTTAGATCACCGCTTCCTTCCTCCAAATATGCATCATCATCACCATTATCAACATCATCTCCATTGTCATTATCAACTAAAACTCCTAAAAAGGGATCCCAAACATATTGTCCATTAGCCACAATATTGTTGAATATTCTATCATATTTACTACACAAAGATATTTTAATGCCAGCATGCCTAAACATTTTTACTCCTCTAATTTCCTTTATAAAAGAAAATCAATGTAATTAATAAAACAAAATGTATTTCTCAATTATTAAAACTAACAAGTAGAAGTGAAACAACTAAAGTTCCTATCAACTAACCTAGATTTTTTCTTTTCACCACTCATCACTAGTAAAAATAGTTCCTTATTCACTATTTCAACTAACATCGATTTCAACATTTAATTTTCTCTAAATTCTACAATACTTTTTTATATCATCCCATTTATTCTTCAATTGTGTCTTAGTGAAAGCATGACCAATATATTATTTGAAGATAACCATCATATATTTTCACCCACGTATGGAAATGAGTATATAGTCTTATTCTCATATCAATGCTTTGATATAAATGTGACAAAAAAATATGTAACGTTTCTTTATTTTATCTTGACTCTCGAAGTATGTAACATTTCTTTAGTTTATCTTAACTTTCAAAACCTTTCATTTGCTTTGCTTTCTAATTCAATATCAACAATAACTATCATGGTTCAGTACTAGAGAATTAAAAATAAAAACCATTTCTAGATGCAAATTACTTAGAATACCATTCTAAGGATATTTAAAGCTAAACTATGCATTTATACAAGATACATGAAATTATGTGTTTCAAGACAGCTAACCTCACGGCTAGTACCAATGAAAGGTCTTAATTCTACTAACAAAAATAATAAGTTAGAACCAATGAAAGTAACACAATATATTCCATAATAATATTTTTACACTAGTTATGTTAGTATTGAATTAGCCTACTTTTGTGTTTTTATCATTTACATCATTAAGATGCTTATATAACTATGTACTTATATTCAGACATAAATTAACCCATATAAATATCTTAATATTTATCATATATAAAATTATCAATCTTTGCTTGAAAACATGAAGTAGTGCATTTTATATTCTTTGCTATAAAGATTTAATTCCTTTAAAAAATAGGTTCAATTAAATAAAGAACTTTTTAACATATCTTTTCACCGCCCCCATAATATACATCAACATCTGCTAGAGTACTCACCAGATAACATTTTGTAAATTTTGCTCATACAATTATTTATTTTTCATGTTCCACTAGACTCATAACAATATACAAAAAAAAAAAAAAACCAATCTCATATCTAATACAACATAAGCATAAGCTAACAAATCTGATAGATCTATATAAAAAAAAAACAATGAAGAGATTACAATTACTTATTTTTCATGTTCCACTAGACTCATAACAATATACAAAAAAAAAAAAAACCAATCTCATATCTAATACAACATAAGCATAAGCTAACAAATCTGATAGATCTATAAAAAAAAAACAATGAAGAGATTGAAGCTAACTTCAACAAGAACTAGAACAATAAATGTAAATTTATTCAATGATAAGTTGCTTTTCAAATAGAGAGGGAAATCCACTAACTATTGCAAGTTTTTAAGCTACTGGGTCACTGAAACAACTCCGATATAAAAAGGCAAACTTATACATTCTTAATTAATTTCAAAATCAACAAAACCAACACTAACAGAATCAAAGCACAAAGAAAAGAAACCAAACAAAACAAAAATCACATTATATGCTTGTAAATATGACAAAGGTATACAAAAAGTGAAGTGAAGTTTGTACCTTCTGGAAAAGAAGATTGAAAGAAACCTTGGTATTTCTCTTTTAATGAAGGGTGAGTAAAGGAAAATCCATTCTTATATGCAAGTTATTTAATTCCATTATTTTTAATAAATATAAAATTATTTTTACAAATCTTATTGCATTTATCTTAGTATAAATAATTCATATTATTAAGTGAAAATTCTTGAAGCAAACTAAGATTCCTCAAATAAGATTTTTTTTTATGATCCAATTATATTGTATGTCTCCAGAGAGATAAATCATCCTTAGAAACAATTGACATGATTTCCTTGTAAAATGAAGCGAGAAACCTCATATGATGACTACCTTTTAATTAAATAGCTTATTGCATATGGTATTAACTTATCTTTATATGAACAAAAAAAAAACCATTTAAACAACCTGATAACTAGTTGTGTACCCATTCTACATTGTAGAACATTTTTTCATGTTAAAAATGATGTTCAAGCAGCGCAAATGCGTTTTAAAGAAGGAAAAAAAATTGTGACTTGAATCATAAACCAAATTGAGTCAAATAAGTTGGTTTTATTTTAATCAAATGATACAAAAATAGATAATGACATTAAATGGACCAAATTAAAAAATAATAATAATAAAGATAACTTGAGAAAAAATATATTTTTGTAAATGGAGACAAATGATGTAACTCAATTCTCAATTTATTAAATATAGAAAGGAAAAATTAGGTAAAAGAAAAAAACAAAAAAAATGGCTCGAGTTAATTCGACATGACAAACTTGTAACTCGGGGAATAAAGGGTGAACCAACCCGAGTTAACCCACCAGACCCGCAGTCAAGGTCATGAGATCAAGATAATCTAATAGAAAAGAAAATGTAAAAAATCACAAAGATAAAAATAAAATAAGAATAAAATAATAAAAAAAAGATGTCATCACATGTTAATTTTTCAAGCATGTGACTTGTAGCATTAGATCTGAACACCCTTTCTAGAAAAACCATGAAGTTCAATTCCTAACCAATTAGATGTTGAAGAATTAACTTGGAAAAAATATATCAATTACATAAAATGATTAAAAGAATGAGAGATAAAAATTAAAATACAAAATAAATTTTATTTTTTATTGAAGGGTAAAATTGAAAAGAAACATTAATTGAACTAAAGGGAAAAAAAACAATCAAAAGAATGAGGATAAAAATAAAATAAAAAATAAAAATAAAATTTTGATTGAAGAGTGAAATTGAAAAAAAATCAATTCAACCAAAGACCCAAAAAAAAAGAACCAAATTGAAAAAAAAAAAAATATATATATATATATATATATATATATAGAGCAAATTGGGATGGAAGGATGAAATTGAAAACAAATAAAACTTCTATAAGAGGTTCAAGAAAAATATTCAAAATCAAAAGAATAAGGACTGAAGTTGAAATACAAATAACAAAGAGGGTCAAACTGTAATTTTCAAGGGAAAAGAGATAAAAAGAACGGAAACAAATGTCCATTAATGACAATCCGGTCCATCATCGCCAACACGTGCCGCACTATTAGGAATAGAACACGATGATGTTTCCAACAACATGACAAAATAAGTATTTTTAAATGTCAAGAGGCACCACACTAGCTACCCGAAGGGTGTGAGTGTTTCCCACGCGCTGGAGAGTGTGCAATACATGTCATACCATTTGATTTATTTATTTATTTTATTTTTTATATGTAGTCAGATATCAAATTGCTCCTAAGCTGATTTAATAATAACAAAAAACTATTATGAAAAATTGAAAAAGTCTATTGACATCAAATTTAGAATTTTTGCTTTTAAAAATATTTTGGTTGCTTCAATATGCTTTATAATTTTTTTATATATATATATTTGGTTAAATACCAAATTGTTCCGTAACTAACATTATAATAACAAAAAAACCACTATGAAAATACAAAAATGCCATTAACACCAGTTTTAATTTTTTTGCTTCCAAAGGTTTTTCGGTCGTTTCACTGTGCAATTGAAATGAAAAAGGACTTATTTATCCTTGGTGAGTTTGGTAATGACTAATGGGTATTGTGAAAAGACTTCAATGTTCTTGGAAACTAATGTTAAATTTTTTAATAAAGAGTTTAAATTTCAGTGAACAGTGCAAATGAACCTAAATGAAAAATACTTTTCAAATGAGGTTTAGCTTTTGTTGATTATTGAGGAAGGTGGTCCATCAAACTTTATAAATTGATTTTATTTTTTAATTACTGTGGTAGCTGTTTATACTTTTCAAAATTATATTTCTCTTGAAAAATATTAAATTAATGTGTTTTTTTAGTGTTTTTCAATGGTCTTAATATCCTGATGTGAAAATAAAATAAAATAAAATTTAAATTTTTTTTATATATTTTGAAATAAAAAAATTTTGTAAAAAAAACTTTCATCACAATAACAACCACTCCAAGTATAATGTAATGGAAAAATAATAGTTATATATTCACGTGATCAATTTATATAAGAACACTAACTGCAAGCAAATCTAACCCGCCGAGATGTCAAGATTGTTTTTGATGTTTTATATTAAAGAAACGAGACCGAGAGAAGGAGAGGGATGGGATGGTCAAAGCAAGATATGATTTAGGCAACAAAACCCTCCATTGCCCATACACATTTTTTTTATCTTTGGTGGACCCCACTCACCACATCAATACTGTACCGCACGGACAATGCTTCTTGCGTCACCGAAAGTGGCCGTTCATTGTATCAGAGCATGGAAACATGCATGGATGCACTAATATCATGTGTCGTGACAAGACATTTTCACATGAGGGCTCCGTTTGTTTGCTGGAAAGTAATTTTTTTTAGAAAATAAATTCTGAGAAAAGTGAATTTCAGGAAAGTGAATTTCGAGAAAGTATTTTTCGATATTTGGTAGTGTAATGAAAAATAAGTTGGAAAACACTTTCCAGTGTTTGGTTATGTCATGGAAAATGAGCTGGAAAATAACTTATTAATGTTTTATTTTTCTCAAGTTTATTAAAATAATAAGGAACAAATTTTACAAATTAAAAAGTTGAATAAGAATGAAATTGAAAAAAAATATAATTTCATAAATTATCTCAAATAAAATAAATAATAATCAAAATAATAGAGATCAAATCTAAAAAATTAAAAAAAAAATAAAAGGTGAATAAATTAAAATAATAATAATTAACATTTTATAAATTATTTCAAATAAAATAAGTAACAATCAAAAGAATAAGGACCAAATTTGATAGATAAAAAATTTCAATAAAAAAATGATAAGGAAAAAGCAAATAACAATTATAAAAATAAGGACCAAAATTAATATAAAAATTAAATTTTAAGAGATGGAATTGAAAAATAAATATACAAAACAAATTATATATCAATCAAAAGTTTGAGGATCAAATTTAATATAATTAGCAAATAATGACATTTCTAAATTTTTCACAACTTCCGGAAAGTGTTTTCGCCCAAATTTTCCAGGAAAACACTTTCCTGAAAACCAAACCAAATTTTTCTTTGACTGGAAAGTGTTTTCCGTTGACCAACTTTTCTAATGGCAAACAAACACAGGAAAGTTTGGAAAGTGGTTTCCCGAAAACCACTTTCCGGAAAACAAACACAGCCAAAGGAAAAACACTTTCCTGGAAACTAAACCAAATTTTTCTTTGACTCGAAAGTGTTTTCCGTTGACTGGAAAGTGTTCTCCGTTGACCGGAGAGTGTTTTCCGTTGACCAACTTTCCTAATGGCAAACAAACACAGGAAAGTTTGGAAAGTGGTTTCCCGGAAAGTGAATTTCGAGAAACAAACATGGCCGAGAACATATGTATTTTTCCTAACTAGCTATTACCTCCCTCTCAAGAGGGAGTATTCAGGAATTTTTCCTATCCTGAATTGTTAAATAAAATTATAAATATTTTTTAAAATTAATTATAAATTTATATACATAAATTTTTGAAATTAATAGTAAAATTTTAATTCACATGCACTATTTAAAATGTTAAAAAATAAATTTGAAAGTACATAAAATTAAAGTGAAAGTAAAAATAAACTCAATATTAAAGTTACATCTTTCGATGTTTTGTGAAATATAATTCATCTATAATCGAATTTGAATCGATATTATAACAACCCATCAACAGGGATAAAATAACAATCTCATGTCAACTAGAAAACAAAGTAATTAATTTTTTTCCCTCTCTCAATTCCTCCTTCCTTCACTTAATTCTTTTTTAGATTAGTTTTTTATATGTTAGACTTTATAAGTTTACAAAGTTATTCTCACTTTTCTTATTTTTTTTCCTTGAATTTTTTTTTTATGTTTTTCCCTTACTTTTCTCTATTTCTCTCTAACCTTTTCTTTTCTTTTTTTTTTATTCTGCTTCTGCCTAGTCGGCAACATATTAAAGGGAGAGCTGATTTGTCTTATTTTTTAATGGCAAATAACTATTTTACTCTTAATGAATCGTTTTGCTTTTATTTGATGGTGTTTTTTGTTAGCACTATCAAATTCCGTTCATCCTAAAATTTTAACCAGATTTTATTCAATATATTTTAAGATCCCTCGTAAAATTTCAGATCAATTTGATGGTCGGATTGAAAATTACACCCAACAACGTAAAACTGGTCAAATTGTGATTTTTTTATCAAATTTCTGAATTTCTCAAAAAATTCTGAAATTTTAACCCAAGCTAAAGTATCATATTAGAAGGCTTCACGTAAATTTTCAGAATTTTTGATAACTCAATCGAGAATTACAATTTTTTTTTACATAAAACTAGTCACAAAAATATTGATAAAATCTTGACCTAGGCTAAAGCCAACCCTAGCCCTTAGCATACCTCTGCCCTTGCTACCTACCTTGTGATTTAAGATATTATTTAAAAGTGTGATAATAAACCTTGAGAGGGTGTAGGTTACTGGTCAGATTCTAAGTTTACTCTTTAGAAATTACCGGTTTGAGTCTCACAAACTTCAGGACCACTGGAGTCTTACATGGTAGTTAACTTCAGGGCTCATAGGATTAGTCGAGGTGCGCGTAAGCCAATCAGATACCAAAGCTAAAGCATCATATTAGAAGGCTTCACGCAAATTTTCAGAATTTTTTGATAACTCAATCGAGAATTACAATTTTTTTTACATTAAACTAGTCAAAAAAATATTGATAAAATCTTGACCTGGGCTAAAGCCAACCCTAGCCCTTAGCATACCTCCGCCCTTGCTACCTGCCTTGCGATTTAATATATTGTTTAAAAGTGTGATAATAAGCCTTGAGGGGGTGCAGATTCTAAGTTTACTCTCTAGAAATTACCGGTTTGAGTCTCACAAACCTCAGGACCACTGAAGTCTTACATGGTAGTTAATTAGAGGCTCGTAGAATTAGTCGATGTGCGTGTAAGCCACCCGAATACCCACGTTAATAAAAAAAGTGTGATAATAAAGTTGTTTTTTTAAAAAATATATTAAAATAATTAAAAATATTAATTTTAAATAAAAAAATAAAAAAATTTTAAAAAACTTTTAAAATAAAAAAACAAATTCTATCTCCGCATGAGTTTGGTAAACTATTTTTTCCTTGTCACAGACTCAGTTTATGGGATTGCACGTCATCTTGTTTCTTCCTTCTGTTTTTTTTTTCATCCAACTGTGGTTTTTTATGGACCTTAATATATATATTTTAAATCATTTTATAATAATTCATTGTCATAGTATAGGCTAGCACGTTGGTCGCAGCTATAAGGTTGCAGGTAGTGACAATGCCATCATTATTTTTAGATAACTGAACGTTGTCGGTTTTCCCTTTTTTTTTTCTTTTAAAAAAAATACTAATAAAAAATTAAAACAAAGCCAGCCACACGGGCCTGTTACAGCTGGCCCAAGCGATACACTTGACCCTTCTCTATCAATTTTCTTTTACATTCCCAGGATTTTTTTATTAAATTTATTTATTTTCTGATTTTAATATGGTTATTAAATATTATTATAAATTCTTTATATAATTCTTAAATAATATAATAAGTTTTTATTTGAGTTTTAATAATTTCTTTTTAATTATTATATATATAATATAAAAAAATAATAATAATAATAATAATAATAATAATAAATTATTCATGAGAATTCAATTTAAATTTTTTAAATATAATTCTATTATATTCATTATTTTTTAACTTTTAATTATATAAAAAAATATAAATGTATTATTTTGATATTTACTAAGATAAATAAAAAAAACTTTAATTTCACGTTTAATAATAATGGGAAAGAATTTTCTAAAATCTAGTTTTGTTTCTCGTTTTTACATTTAAAAAAGAAAGATCTCCCCGCAGCACAGCACGGGCATACAGGCTGGTTTTCTCAAATTAAGTGATTTTCAACTCTTCCTCTCCATGCAAATGTCACTTCAAGACCTCCTGCTGCAATCGACAATAGTAATGACGTACTGAATCTCTTGGTTCAGTACTCCTTCGTACCCCCAAAAGAGAAGGAAGCTTCATAAGAATTTCTTAGTTAGGACAATCATCATATCGCTTCATAAGAATTTCTTAATTAGGACAATCATCATATCATCATGCTACTTTTCACAAGCCTCGAAGGATTTTGCAGGTCTCTCTCTCTCTCTCTCTCTCTCTCTCTTGAATGTGGGTTTGATCTTCCTACTTTTCTAGGTTGTTTTTGTTTGGATACAAAATGGTTAGTAATTTGAAGGCTTTTTGTTTGTGGGTTTATAGAAAAAGTTCGGGTCTTCCAATTATTATTGTTACTTGTCTGATTCATCAATAGTTGATTGGATGTATTGAGCAACAATTCATTTATGAACGAGAGCTTCTGATGAATGGTAGACTATGAGTAGGGATTATTGATTTGTTCTTGCACTTTAGGGAGAATGTGGAGTAGTGCCTTATTCCAGTTTCGTTAGTCGTGAAAAATACTAATTGGAACTCTGCATTGATGTTTCCTAGCAATTCAGGAAGGTTCTTCCTAAATTGTTATTATTGGGGTTAGAGATCCATGCAGATGGTTTTAGCCATACTAGAGTTTAGAGTTCAGACTGTTGAAAATTCTGTTCTTTTGGCGACCTTTCTTCAAATGTGAAAACAAGGGATCTGAATATGAGAAGAGATTGGTTTTCTCCACATACTATTGCTGCCGGTGACACTCTATCTTTTAAATATATTTTGACTTTCAATTGAAAAAGGAGTTTTTTCTTCTTCAAAATGTGCTTCTATTATAATGAATTATGATATGATGGCAAGATAAGTGAAAGCTGTCATAGTGTGTGTTTGATAATGTATTGTAGGTGCTTCTTCCAAATGCGTTTTGGCTGAAAAACAATCTATTTTGATATTTTTCAGGTGTTTTTTGATGATTTTGGTATCAGCATATTAAAAAACATCCAAAAGCACCCAAAAAAACATCAATTTTGATGCTTTTCCAGCCTAAACACACCTTGAATAGCACTTCCATATGCATTACCAAACACAAATACTAGGAGAGGGGGCCATAGAAAATTATGGTTATTGGTCTCAAGGCTAACTGGGATGACTTACCAATAATATAGCTGAAATTAGATGCTAAAATATCTTGTAGCAGGCCCAACTATCTAGGATGAGCTTTACTCTTTGATTACTGCAATGATTTCTTTTGTCTGTTTCAAATTAAAAAAAAAGGTAATGGTTAAAGACTCTACAGGTTTTCCTGCTTTGTTGACCGCTAAACATAAGGCTTCATAGTTTATATTGGTGTTCTAAAACTTTTTCAATAGTGATTAACACATAAAGAGGATTGCTGAACTAGGAGTTGACTCAGCCTAATGTGAAATGCTGGTTGGTATGGTTAGATGCAGTGTAGTTTATGATTACTAGTTATTGTTGGACTAGAATATTAGCCATGTTAAGACGCTGGTCCTTTTCCTTTCAGCTTTTGAAAAAGAGAATGCGGAGACATGCTTCACTCGTGGACATAGTGTTGACTAGTTGATGCTTTCATTTCAGCAAACTTGTTTCTTCTTTTAATATTTTCCTTGATAGCTAGTTTGTCGTTTCCAATAGTTACAAAAGCTTCAGCTATTAGTAAATTGCACAAAATTTATGATGCAAACCTTTATTCTTAATTTCCCCATCTGCATATTGGTTCCCATTGTCGGTCATTCCAGGTTGAGAAATTCAGAAGTATTTTACCAGAAGGGGAGTTGCTGGGGTTCAAACTGAAGAACTTTCAAGAGAATTGGCTGGTTACCAACTTAATTTCCTCAAACTTTAAGATACTATGAATTGTCAACAATATATAACAAGAATGCACAACCAGTTGGGCTAGAACTATAATTGAATTATTGGTTGTTACCTAGTTGTGGACTCTTACGTGGTGATCATAAGATGAAGCAAACAGTAAAATGTTAGACTTCACTTGTGCGATATGTCACAGTAATGTAATATATCTTAATGCCATGTATAGAAAATTTTTTATCTCATAATAAATGTCCAGAAAATAATGTTTAACTAAAGGCTTGTCAGCTTAATAGTTGCTCTTTTTTCGTGACTCAGGGGAGGAAGCTTGAACTCTATACTCCCCAGGAACTTTTAAGTGTTTCCTTCCGGTTGAACTGTTTCCCTGTGAATAAAGGCCTTTTGTTCATATAGATACATCAAGTAGCCACTAGCATGCTATACTCTGCTGTTTCTTTATAATCTTGCAAAATCTACAACTCAGGGTAGGGGGTGATGTCCTGGTTGTATAGCCTAAGCACTTCGGCAGTTGCCATAACTTGCAAAGATTCATATTTATATACACTTGCTTGTGACCGCACTTCCTGAGAGGAATGGAATGGATTGCAGTATAGTTCATAAAATGATTTGATTGTACTTTCTGTTTTGGAAATTCTCTGTTGCTTGCTCTCTTTCTTTCTTTATTTACTTCGGAGAATTCACAGTTGTTTTTTCAAAGGTCATTAGGAGCCAATGTTTCATCATAGAAAGTGCACCAAGCTATATGTCACGTGGACAATTTTCTGCTATGGATTTAAAAGGGGCTTACGATGTTGAGCATATGAGTTCCACATCAAGAATTCAGCATGAACTGTGGCCTCTTGATGGAATTGATCCAAAGAAAGCCAAGTTTCCATGTTGTCTTATTTGGACTCCACTCCCAGTTGTCTCATGGTTGGCACCTTTCATTGGACATGTTGGCATTTGCAGAGAGGATGGAACTATTTTAGATTTTTCAGGATCCAATTTTGTGAATGTTGATGATTTTTCTTTTGGTGCTGCTGCTAGATATTTTCAAGTTGATAGAGAACAGGTATTAGTTCATGAATACTCTTTGTATTATCTCCATCTCCGACTAATGCACCCATGCATATGCATGCACACAGACACAATTACAATGACTGTTGTCACCATTTGTTGAGAAAGTAGGTTAATGGCAATATAGGACTTAAAATCCATGCTCATAGATTGCATTATAACCTAAAAGATGTCAGGTCAGGTTGACTGAATAAAGCGATTTCTCTGGTTAGCCACATCTTGATGTTGAGATACACCCAACTTGTTTTTCAAAATAACTGGTTGCAATTATGAATTTATCATGTACTTTGCTTTTGTCATTTTTTTTATTTTCTTTTCTATCCCGCATTACTTTATGAAAGAGGTGCTACAAGTTGATCCACTAACAATTTTTTTCTGCGATATGATTTGTAAAATTAGTGTTGCTTTCCGCCAAACCTAACTGGACACACATGCAAGCATGGCTACAAGCACTCAGAATATGGGACTGCGATCACATGGGATGATGCTCTACAGTCAAGCATGCGTCACTTTGATCACAAAACATACAATCTTTTCACATGCAACTGTCATTCATTTGTTGCCAACTGTCTGAATCGGTTATGTTATGGTGGATCAATGGATTGGAACATGATAGATGTGGCAGTTCTAATACTCTTCAAGGGGCATTGGATAGATTGGAAATCCATCGTCAGATCCTTCCTTCCTTTCGCAGTTGTGCTTTGCATAGGTGTATTCTTGGTTGGCTGGCCCTTCTTAGTTGGCCTGTTCTCATTCTCTCTCCTCCTTATGGGGTGGTTTTTGTTGGGCACGTATTGTTTCAAAAGCCTGTTAGAATGCTAAAACTTCTGCAATCTATGCTGATGGCGTTGATTTGGGTATGAAGTTGAATCAGAATATTGTTTGTAAGTGTTTATAACGCCAAATACAGTCACAACACCATGGAAGTCGTGTTGATGATAGGAGAAATCTCTGCCCCATCATCATGAAAAAATGAACTCATTGTAGGGTTGTTTTGGAAGTGAAACTGAATGTTCATTGATTGAGAGCATTACTTAAATATTTATTATGCTGTTTGTCTCCTACCTGGGGACTAGAAATCAAGAGAGAAGATCAAAACCTCATTGCTAGGGATTTAAGTTAATTGCATGATAAGATTCATCCAAACGTAGCATTTCAAATTTGCGATTGCATGACTCTTGATGTTGGGTTTCCAGTTCCTGGAACATGATGATTTCAACCAGCATTTTTGCCTCCTCTCGAGAAGATTTAACTACCAAAAACAAGAATTGATTTTTATTTAGGGCAAGCACGTACTTCAGTTGCTTCACGGAACATGCTTCAACTTATGAAACCTCGTAGAAACTTGATTCCCCAAAGGTTCATTGCATTCATCCAAATAAAAGGTTCCTTGTTACGTTGCTCCAACCCTTGCACATTACAGAAGAATATCTTGCACTTAAATGCTACGTCATGCAGGAATCTATCAGCTGGTATTACAAGATTTCCGCCATGCTGAGAAGAAAAGGAAAATGCTCAACAGAAATGCAGACAAGCATTTAAATATACTTAAACGTCTGATCTACATGGTTAATCCATACCCAATCAAGAGGAATGTCACGTCTTTGATGCCAATCAATCATGAAGCAACTGTGTACAGTAATTCACAAGCCTACACAGTATATCATGTACAAAGAACACTTCCGTACAGTTCCAGGGGCAAATTAACTCCCGTTACATTCCATTATCTGAAAATGGTAATCAAGACTGGTAGGTTGAAGACGGATGCTAAGATGAAAGGTCGTATATCAATCAATAGAGACACAAAAATGCACAATGGTGGCATTAATCTCTCCAATAAATTTATCAGATGTAACTCTGCAAATATAAACCTGGCAATCTAAATCTTACCTCTTTAAGATCTTTAAAAGAAAATGTCTCTGCCATATCCAAACGGGTTACAGCATACTGCCATTGATCAATTAACATTGGGCAGTGGTGCCTGTCGATCACAAGCTAGCAGGATCCCTAAGAAATGTGAAAATATGATAACAAGCTTACTGTTCTTCTTTCTAGATGTTATCTGACATGATTTCCGCCTCATTTATTTGTTGAAAAGTATTTTTTTTATATAAAAAAAATGGTTTTCTTGAAAAGTAAATTTTTAGAAAATGAATTATTTTTCAATGTTCAATAGTGTCATGGAAAATATATTGGAAAATAGCTTATTAATGTTTTATTTTTTTTCAAGTTTATTAAAATAATGAGGAACAAATCTTACAAATTAAAAAGTTGAATGAGAATAAAATTGAAAAAAATCTAATTTCATAAATTATCTCAAATAACATAAATAATAATCAAAATAATGGAGATTAAATCTAACAAATAAAAAAAATTGAAAGATGATGAAATTAAAATAATAATAACTACAATTTCATAAATTATTTCAAATAAAATAAGTAACAATCAAAAGAATAAGGACCAAATTTGATAGATAAAAAATTTCAATTAAAAAAAGATAAGAGAAAAGCAAATAAAAATCATAAAAATAAGGACCAAAGTTAATATAAAAATCAAATTAAATCAAAATTTAAGGGATGAAATTTAAAAAAAAATATTCAAACAAAATATATATCAATCAAAAGTTTGAAGACCAAATTTGATATAATCAGCAAATAATATAATATTTTTAAATTTTTCACAACTTCTGAAAAGTGTTTTCCATCGAAAATAAAAGGAAAATATTTTCCTGAAAATCAAGCCAAATTTTTCTTTGACTGGAAAGTGTTTTCTGTTGACCAACTTTTCTAATGACAAATAAACACAGGAAAGTGATTTACAGGAAACCACTTTCCAAGCAAACAAACACCCTTTTCGTGTCTTTTCTCCTTCCATAGTGTAACTTTGACAAGAAAAGAGCTTTAAAAGAGCAGGATCCATCTCATCTTTAAAAATCAAAACTGACAACCTTAAGGATAAAATAAAAAACTTTCTTTGGTAAAAACAAAGCATGCCAAACACATTTTTAAGTCTAAGTTGTGTTTAGCCCAGTGTCATGAAATGGGCTTAATGGGCTCAAGGCCCAAACCCATGTTTATAGATTGGGCTCAAGCTTAGACGACATGATTTTTGTTGGGCTAGAAAATAGCCCAAAAGCTTTTGTTTGAAATCCAACTCAGCTAAATAGGTTGAGCTGGGATGAAGGTCCAACCTCATTATTTATCAACTATACCAACCCATGTACATCTTTCAGTAGAAAAGAAGGGACATCAACATCCATTTTAATTTAATTACAATGTATTGATTTATTTCATGTAAGGATTTTTGACATGGAAAACAAGCAGGGGGTAGTTATCTGGCCTGGGGATGGAAGCAGGCTAGTGGTGGTCTTGCTAGTGCTGTTGGTGGTTTATGATGAGTTATTGGTGAGGGTAGAAACAACGATAGTGAATGTTAATTGTTGGTGTAGCTTTTAACGGTGGGGTAGTTATCTAGCCTGGGGATGGAAGTAGGCTAGTGGTGGTCTTGCTAGTGCTGTTGGTGGTTTATGATGAGTTGTTGGTGAGGGTAGAAACAACGATAATGAATGTTAATTGTTAGTGTAGCTTTTAACGGTGTATGGTGGAGAAGGATGGTTTGTAAAGGGTGGCTTATAGTGATGTAATAAATTAGTTTTTTGGTTGAATTAGTATATGTTGTTACGTGGGGGGTATGGATACTTGTTTTTTTTTTTGTTTTTCTTTTCTCTTCTTTTCTCCTTTTCTTCATCTCTTTCCTTTGGTTCTCTCTTTTTTCTTCACCTCAACTTCACCCTTATTTATTGAGGGTGAATGAGATGTTTAGGAGCCCTTCCAAGCTTGAGTTTTGGCACTTGATTCACTTAGAAATGATCCTAACCATTGGTTACAAGCTAACAACCTAGTACTATCAAAACTAATTTGTTAAGGCTACTTGGGTCAAAGGTTTTAGCCACTTATTGCAGTAGCTACAAGGCTGCAAACCAGCAGGGACAAGGCTAGATAGGTAGTACAATGTTAGAGTGTGAGGGTGATGTGTTTTTTTTGTCTTGTTTGGTTAGGGGATGAGAGAGGACAAAGGCCTAAAAAGTGGCATTAAAGACAACTTTCTCGGGTTTTTTTTAAAGAAGATAAACAATGTCAAATGACATGTTGTTTGACTATTTTCTTTTTACTTTATGTTGACCAAAATAACATCATTTTGAACCAAAACATGTCATTTTGGTTAAAATGCACCGTTTTATTTAAATCAAACGACGTCGTTTTAGCAACTTTAGATTTAGTTAGGTCATTAAGTTTTTTTTATTTCAGCCCTTAATCTTTGAATTTATTCAATTAAGTCCTTAATTGAATTTTGATTTCAAGAATTAATTCAAATTTGCCCCTATAAGATTCTAGAAGGACCCTTTAATTTTAACGTGTTTTTCAACTTGGTCATTGGTCTCTGATATTTCAATTTCATCCTCAATTTGCATCCTCTTTAGCTTCTAAGAAGGATTTGAGCTCTATATGCGAAACAAATACACAATGCTCATAAGTGTTTTTAAGAGGTACTTTAGTCTTAGTTCCTTCAAATGGATCACCAATGATTACTATCTTGGGAGGATATCTTGGGAGGATAAGAGCTTACATAGCTTAGCTCATTTGGTGGCACAAAAGAATTACTTAACATCTCTAATTGATTGTTTGTGTTTGGTAAGTCTTTGTCCATTTTTTTCATTATTAGCCTTCATAAAGGTCTTATATAATTAAAACTCAAATGTTGAACACTTTCATTAATTCATCTAGAATCTAAAAAAATTTAACATTTTGAGCTTCCTCAAATGCGACATATATAGATTTCTCAAAACAAAATGTTATATTATTATATACTCTATAAGCCTTGATAAGTGAGGAATAATCAAGAAAAATACTAATATCAGATTTTGAATCAAAGGCATCCAAATTATCTTTGGTGTTAAGAATAAAACATTTTAAATAAAAAACTTTAAAATATAAGATGTTGGGTTTCCTACCTCTTTAAAGCTCATAAGAAGTCCTTTTCAACTCCGATCTCAAGGTAACACGATTTAAAACATAGCAAGGTATATTTAATGCTTCTGCATAAAAATATTTAGGGGTATCAAATTCATTTAATATTGTTCTTGTCATTTTTTGAAGAGACAGATTTTTCCTTTCTACAACCTCATTTTGTTGAGGAGTTCTACTAAATGTTGAAAAATTATAGTTATATTATTTTTCTTCACAAAATATTTCTAACAAATCACTTATAAATTCACCATCATGATCACTTTTTATGTTTATGATTGAGAAACCTTTTTCATTTTAAACTTTCTTTGAAAGCTTTATAAATTTATTATCTTTTGATCTTAAAAATAAAACTCATATATATTTTGTAAAATTATTCACAATCACAATCATAAACAATTATTTATTATCGTTTATGCTTCTAATTCTAGTTGATCCAAATAGATCTATTTATAGCAATTCTAAAGGTATTTTATTAGAAATACAATTCTTGCTTTTAAAAGATATTTTTTTATTTGTTTATTTATTTAGCAAGCATCAAATAACTTTTTTTTTAAAGCAATATAAAAGATTCCTTTAACAAGTTAATTTGATATATATTTTTTAAATTTAGCCTCTCTATTATTGTTTTTTTTTTTACTTAATTTAAATAAAACAAACTTATTTAACCCAAATGATCTATCATGATTTTTTTTAAAAAATGCTTTACAGCACCTTAAACATGATTTTATATATATAAAAAATGGAACATGCAGGTCCATAAGTTGTTTTATGTTAACTTTTGTCTATAAGTCATAGCTAGCGATGTTTAGATTTTTTATGTCATCAGAACATGTGAACTTTTCTTGGTTTTAATGAGAGGTTTTTTTTATTTTATTTTAATATATATATATATATATATATATATATATATATATATTTTGCAATTAGATTATTTTAAAACAATGCTTGAAACAAGTTACCGGAATTGATATCCACGTTTGAACTAACATGTTCGTTGTAAAATTATTTTTGAAGCATGTTCTAGAGAAAATTTACTAAATATTTTCAACAAGTAAAAGTATTTTTTAACGATCTTAAAAACACACGCAGTTCATATTGATTTATGTATTGAAATAAATAAATATTTATATGTTAATTTTAATTTTTAAATATTTGAGAGTCTAATCTTAATTTTTTATTTAGAAGTGTGATTTTGATAATTTTTTAAAATAGTTTTTATTTAAAAATATATTAAAATAATATTTTTTATTTTTTAAAAATTATTTTTGATATCAATATATTAATATAAAAAAATAAAAAAATTTATTAATTTTTTGTAACAAATTTTAACTTTTTTTTAAAATACTCTTAAAATAGAAAGACAAGGACAAGGAGAAAGTACATGAGGATGCAGTCCAGTTTTTAAGGCACCGTTTTGTATTGTATTTGTAATTATATTTTATCAAATTTAAAATTTTTTTTTTATTAAAATTAAATATGGTTTATATTTTTTTGGATTATTTTGATATTTTAATATTAAAAATAATTTTTTAAAAATAAAAAAATATCATTAATATATATTTTAACATAAAAATTATTTAAAAAATATTCATAATCACGCTGTTAAATACACTCAAAAACTAAGTAGAGAAAAAAAAAAAATCTACAGCTAACCCCAAACAGGAGCATCAGATCTTCGCCTCCGGTTCGCTTCATATTTGATTCATGACTACCAATTGACTACTCCCTCTCTGAGCGCACAGAGTAAGAAGTGCAAAAGAGAAACCAAAATAAATAAATAAATTTATTTCTCCTCTAAGCGATGTTGAGAAGAGAACTATTTCTCTGCAAACTCATCTTTTTGCTCTTCTGTTTCGCTTCGCTCTCACTCGCTGACGAACTCAACGAGTCAGATCGGCTCGAGTTCACCTCCAACACTTCAATCTCTAACACCTCTCTCTCTAAACCTAGAGAAGGCAGTAGCTTCGCTGATATCATCGATAAAGCTCTCGAGAAAGAGTTCACTGAAAATGACCAAAACGAAGGTTCGTTTTTCTCGATTTTAGGGTTTAGTTCTTGTATTTTGAGTTGAGGAAGTATTAAATCACTCTTAATTCAGTTAACTACTGTTGTTGTTTTTTTTTTTTACTAGTTAGTTCTTGAGATTCGTTGAGTGTCATTTTGGTGAATTGTACTTTGTTGACGGTTGATATGTAGAGGATTAGATCTTGCCTTCTTAGAATCATTTTCAAAATCTCACAGTCGAAAACTCCATGGAATTTTCAGTCTTATCGAGAAATTTTGCCCTTTCAATCTTATTCAATTTTAATTCTTAGGCTTGGTACGATGCTATAGTGACCTGCATTTTAAATTGAAGGTATATGACAATAGAGTGGAGTCGAACAATTCAATCTGTCCTGGAATTCTGCTATGTTGGTTATTGTTTGCGCAAAAGACGAATCACTGGAGCTTTGCATGCTTATTTATAACATCTAGCTAATCATGGTTCCTCCCTTACCTATTTTGTCTTATCGGCAGCAACTGATGCTGGAAGCTTCAACAACAGCGTCGCAGAACAGCAGGTTGGTTGTGTTTTATTCTTCTCAGATTTTGAAGCAACTGATTTTACTCTATTGAACCAATTAGTTTATGGATTTAACAGGGATTTATTCAATACAAAATCAGTGATTGAGGCACAATGTAACTTAAGAAGTCAGATAATGCCATTCTTTTTGTTTCTTTGCAATGGTTTAATTAGAATTCTTTAACTAATTCATGCTTTTATAATTCCTAAGAATTATCTGAGATTCTGATCAAGTCTTTTCTAATTGAAAAAATTTACCATGACAAGAAACACTCGCAATGGTGGTGTTCTTCTCTTCTCTTGTATTTATTTTTATTGTTGTTTTAATTATTTTTTGTTCATCATAAATTTGATCAGTTGCATTAAAAAAAGTCTGCTTGATTTTGAGCTTCTATCTTTCCCCTTGTTTGAATTCATTTTGGAACAAGTTTTTGCTGAACATTTCTTCTTGATACCTTTTATGTTGCTCAGGCAGTTTTGGAAACTGTTGCCAGAGTTAAATCGAAGAAAAATGACTCGAAAGAGGAAAAGTATAAGCTTCTGTCTTGTAAATTAGTGGCTTTCTTGTTTATTTTTTGATGTTTAAGTTGGTTTCTGCATTTACTTGGTATATATTGTTGCTGTATCATTTGAAAAATTTCTCTCGTGAATCTCATTTTAGGTCGTTTAAATTTCAACATGTTTTCAATTTGGACAATGATAATGGAGCAGTAGATACCCCAACACTGATTGATCGAAAGGTATCATTGGAAGCTTTCCGGAGTTGGTGACATTATTAGTATTATACTTGCTAAATAATTGTTTGTTTCAGGATAATGTCTTCATTATATCCAATTTTAAATCAAAATATCCAGTGCTGCAGCTAGACTTGCGGTAAGTGTACTAATCTCTTATATGTGATGCATTTTATTTCTCTCACTCAGCTGGTAATCAATCTGAAATTGTTGCCTTGTAGATTGATATCAGATTTGGTTGTCGTCATTGTGTCTGCAACTTGTGGTGGCATTGCATTTGCTTGTGCTGGACAACCGGTCTGATTATATTTGATCTCTGCTTAGTTCATGACTCACGGCAATGCTAGGATATAATTCAATGTCTGAGCATTCCATTTCGTTAAGTTGTACCATCTTATCATGCCACTCTTATATCACTGTTTTTAATGGTAAAATTTTGCAGGTCATTACCGGATACTTGCTAGCAGGATCTATTATTGGTCCTGGAGGGTTCAACTTTGTCAGTGAAATGGTTCAAGTATGTAGCATAGATGTGCATTCCTCTGCCAGTTCCCTTAAAACATTTCTGAACAATTCTTTCTTTGCCTTAGTGCTCTACTTTAATATATTAATGAGATAGGCTCTGAATGCATAATGTAGCAGTAATAACAAACGGATTATTTTGTGAAGATTTTTTTAGTCTTAAATCCTAAAGTTTTGATAATTCACCTTTACTGTTCACAGTTTTAACAGAGATTGTTCTTTACATCAAAAAGTTCTCAAATGATTTGAGGGTATTAAATATAGCTTTTGCAACCAGCAGTTAAATGATTTACCTCTGTCATAATTGCAGCTGTAAACAAGATACCATATTATCTTCTTATGATGTTTTGCCAACACAAAATAACAAATTTCCAAGCAATTGTTGCAATTTTGTAATTTTAATGGCATAGCTTGCCATGTTATTAATGTTAATTTTCTTCTACCAACTTCACAATTGACTTGTTTTTCATGCATGCATGCCAGGTTGAGACGGTGGCTCAGTTTGGTGTAATTTTTCTTCTTTTTGCCTTGGGCCTGGAGTTCTCGACAACAAAAGTCTGTTTTTGACTTTCTTCTTCTTCTTTCTTAATGATTTTTTTTCATTAAAATTATATATAAAATTCATCTTCTTCAATTTCAGCTTCGAGTTGTCCGAGCAGTTGCTGTTGTAGGTGGCCTGCTTGAAATTATTTTATTCATGTTCTTATGTGGCATTACAGCCATGGTATGATAATCTACTTATTGTTTCAGAAATTATATGCAATTATATTGCTGAGTTTCCCTTATCATGTGAAGACCACTTTTACCAAAGCATACACCGATTGATTATTTAACCAAATCACAAGGAACAAAGCATTGGATTCTAGAAAATTTCTATCTGAAGAAATAAGAAATGATTTTAGGTATGCAATTCTTGGCCCAAAAATTGACAATTTAAATGAATGACAGTTGTAGAAATGATCAAATGATCCCATACTCAATACAGCATTAACTTCTTTTTTCCCATTCTATAGTTTATGGCTCTTAGATTTTGGTATAAGGCTTTGACCATACTGACTGTTATAATGCCACCATACCACTTTAATACCCAGTGGAGTAATGGGATTAGAGTTCGAATATGCATGATGGTTCCTAATTTAGTGCCTATGGTAGTTGCTGCATGGTTGCATTGTAAAATTGGATCAAATGTGCATCTTTTCTATCACAATGTTTCAAAGTTTTAATTCTCTTTTAAACCCACTGGCAGTAGTAAAATCTCTAGTTCTTACCTGCCATTGTGGTGCATGCACAGTGGAGGTATTGTATCATTGGTTTTGCTACAAAGCATGTTGCATTTGTAATTTCTTGGTATGTAGGGTATATTGCACACAACTATTCATTCTTGATGTTGCAGTTCTGATTGGATGCTGTTTGCAGTTATGTGGTGGTAAGTCTTCTGAGGGTGTGTTTGTTGGTGCATTTCTTTCGATGTCTTCAACAGCAGTGGTAAAAACCTTATCCAAATGTGTCATGAATCATTTGGACTATCTCTCATCATAGAATTTGTGATATAACGCCATGATCTCAAAGGTGCATGGTTTGGTGCAGGTATTGAAGTTCTTGATGGAAAAGAATTCTACTAACGCCCTTCATGGGCAAGTTACCATTGGAACTCTTATTTTGCAGGTTGAAGTTCTTTTCACTCATTCTTCAATTCTCTCTTTTGTTTGTTGTGTTTAATTATCGCTTTCTGGCACTCAACTTATCCATGTGAACTTTCCTTCTACCACTTGCATCTTTGGATTGTTTTACCTCTCAGGACTGTGCAGTTGGTTTGCTGTTTGCACTGCTTCCTGTTTTAGGTGGAACTTCTGGCGTTCTTCAAGGACTAATGTCCATGACTAAAGTGTAAGTAAATATTAATTACCTTGAGCTGTCAACTTTGTCCTTTGGAGTTAGCTTGCATACATGCATGCGTGCTCAGGCATATTAAAGCTGTTTATCTGTTATAATATGCTCACTCTTGTTTCCAGGTTGGTGGTGTTGATTGCATTTTTGGCTGTTCTGTCTATATTATCTTGTACTTGGGTTCCATGGTTTCTTAAATTGATGATGAGCCTATCATCACAGGTACGCATTTGTTTGATAATTAAGTTTTTTTTTGAAGTTACTCTGCTGGGGGCTTATTGAAAAAAATTGTGTACATGTGTTTTAGCTACATTGCACTTTTTATCAAGACTGTAATGCATTTTTGCAGACAAATGAACTCTATCAATTAGCATCAGTCGCGTTCTGCTTGCTTGTGGCCTGGGTATGTTTCATCTGCTTTTGTTATACCTCTACAAGTATTCTCTTCTATGCTTGCTTGCTATGTTTTCATTTGGGTTCCTATACATGTAGAGAAATCAAACAGCTGCTCTGAAAGAGTTATATTTAGAGCATTCGAACCAGTGAATTGCTATATGTTGGGCTTTAATTGTCCAATGTGTTTCATCATGGTGATGAAGTCTTGTATTATAGTTAAGCTCATGAATAGAGGTTTATTAGGAAACGCTGTATGATATATAAAATTGTTGATATGCCATGTGTAGAAACAATACTTAATTTGTAAGTGAAATAGTAGATCCCAGAATATTATTCCATTTTGAACATGGTTATTTTTCTAACCAAAAAATAAGATATTGGATCTCAGTGCATTGGGCATCTGGTTTAGAGGGTTCCTTCAGAGGATGAGAATCCCAAAGATAGATGACAACTTAAGAGCGGTGTGTATCTGCATGGCACATACAACCATAGTTAATTGGGCTGTTATTGTTATTTGATTTTGGTTGCAGCTGGTAATGCTTTAATGTGTTGCATTGCTTAAAGTCCTTACGTAACAGATTTGTTTGAATTGCCTCTGCCTTTCGATTTGTTTGAATTGCCTCTGCCTTTCGACTGGGCTTTCATTATATATAGGAAAAGTAGTGCTATTGTGCTGTACATAGTAATTACAAAGAGGAAATCTAGGAAGCTAAATATAGTAAGGTAAATTTCCTATTTAAGCATTTATATTCCTATTTAAGCATTTACAGCTGTATGCTTGACTTCAGCCTTTCTATTGACATCTGTTGAAGATTCTGAAGAAATCAAGGCAGATTTGAATCTGATCTGAACCTGATTTATGGGAAATGAATATAGAAAGCCAGATTTTCTTTCCCATAAATCAGGTTCAAATAATAACACCTATTTATGT
>Ga0325404_1001248_pt1 | contig 26976 bp, 16 predicted proteins | sample PopdelMetagenome_18_FD_205664 | JGI IMG/M metagenome (GOLD analysis project Ga0325404, IMG submission 205664) | Populus deltoides microbial communities from Bellville, Georgia, United States - Xylem-Control-R1 | ecosystem: Host-associated > Plants > Phyllosphere > Stem > Wood/Secondary xylem...
ACCTTGATCATTCGATGATGAGATCTTCAGAGAGTCATTTTAATGTAAAATTTTAAATAAAAACTCTATAAGATCTTATTATTGTCTTGTATTAAAAATATAATTAAAAATAAAGATTATAGGATTTTAACTCATATTCTTTTATTTATTAAAAAATTAATAATTACATGTTAAAGATTATAGGATTTTAATTCGTACCATACCATGGGACTAACAATATTTTATACTATAGCTATAAGATTCAGTCATGTTGAAGACTTGAATTACGAGTAGGATAGATCAACTCCCAAATCAATAAGTTGATTCAAATCTATTTCTTTATAAAATAATATTATTTTAGATATTGTTTTTTAAAAACTGAAATGATATGATTTAAAAAAAATATTTAATTAAAATAATTAAAATAATAATATATATATATATATTTTTTTAAAATATTCATCCGGTTTTTGTTGGACCGGAGAAAGACCCGTTGGATCATTGAGTTTAAGCAGGTAAACTCTGCGGTCATTTCGAAGATAAACACTGAAACTACAGGTGACAAGAATTACACAGCGAGCGAGCGAGCGAGCGAGCTAGCTAGCTAGCCCGAGCTGAAACTATATATAACCATGATTTAAAATGATCCAGATTAAGGTTTTTATATTAATCACAAACAGGGATGAATGAGCTTCATCACCTCTTATATCCCGAAGAAATCTTTACATGATCACGCTCGCCTATGGTGAGAAGGACCTGGTGAAGGAGGCACAAAAGCACAAGTAATTAATGTACACTGAGTTGACAAATGACAGCAGGCAGTGAAGTTGTAGCAATAAAGAAAGGAGAGGAAGGCGTAGAATACAAGCGATAAACACGGGAGAGCTTCAGTTTTGGATTTGGTGGTAAGTGTGACTGTGTGAGTGAGTGACTGACCCCTTTCTTTGTCTTGGACATGTCTTGACTCTCGTGCATGTATGCCCTAGCTAGCCCCGAGCTTTGTAACTTGAAATCAGACCTCACTTTCTTGAAAGGTAAAAAAGAGATGGACTTTGCAAGTGAAAAGATACGAAAGACATCTATCTAATCGAGGGAGAGAGGCGTCTGATGTTTTTCACCATTGTCGAGTAAAAGAATGACAGGAATTATTGCAGATTCATGTTATCTTCAATAGTCATTGTTTACCCTGACGAGTCATTGGCTGCATCGATCCTTGCATTAAATCAATATCATTTTAGGATTTTAAATATAAATTAAGATAGTATTATTTTAGATTAAGATTTATAAAAAAATCAAGCCAAGTCTTCAATCTCAGATTAGATATAACACACAAAACAAAAAAAGTTTTTTTTTTCTCATTCATGCTGTTCTTAAACTTCTTCATTTCGAAACAGTAACTAGTAAAACTACAGGAATAAAAACTAGCATTGAGATCAACAAAGTGCGCGGGGGAGTGTTTCCAAGGAATATGAAAGCCCCAGCGTGGAGGTGGTGCGCAGCTGACTGGCACAAGAACCTCCACAGAACGGCACACTTAACTGCCATATAAGATTCCAACAAAGCAACTACTGACCCCTCCATTTGACTCCCTTTATTATATCATATTCTCTACACAAATGTCTTCACTTTTCACAGCCAGCACTGTCTCCAAAGTTAAGGCCTCTCAGGCTAAGGAGGAGATAAGTTAGTGTTGTCACATGCAATTTGCTGGTGGTGCTGGCATGGGCCATCAAAAACTAATTATGATCAAGTAATGAGCATGAATGTGTCCACCATCGAAGGTTGGAAGCCATTGATGCTTGTTGGTCGCACTTGTCATCAAGAGAAGAGAACCTTAATTGGTTTCAATAGTTTTATACAAAAATGGCAAACAATGAACCAAGATTTCATCAATCCATCAACCTCTCATCATGTTGTTTTTTTATGACCAGAAAACTGTCTCAGAGCCCAAGTCCCGAAAGACCCTGGAGAGTCCTTTATGAGCTCTTTATTGAACTGGAAGTCTGGATCAAAGATAAAAACGTGACCTACTCTCATTAACCTACTATACTAGAACAATATAGCTTTACAGTTTATATAAACCGCTCAAGATTCTTTTTTTTTTTTTCATTTCCTCCCATTTCTTCTTTCAATTTTATTATTTTTTCCCTTTAATTTCATAATTATTTTTTTATCAATAATTTAGTTTATTCTTGATCAAGTCGATTGAATCATGTAGGAACAACTACTACATAATTAAATTTTAAATTTAAACTAATTAAAAATTCAGGCTAAAAAATTTAAAAATTAACACTCTAAACCAAATTTAAAACATTATCAAATATATTTTTATGATATAAATATTTTTAGTTATATTAATTTTTTCTAATTTGACCTGTAATTTAACGTGAGCATGTAAACTAGTAGACATAAAACCATGTAAACTAGTAGACATAAGACAATAAATAATGTTCCATATTTAAATCCTTATCTTCTGATCTATTCCCTTCAAACCCTAATTTCTTGAGTGGTAATATCACACGAATGAAATATAATGAAGAGAGACAAAGCATGATGGTAATTTTTAAGCAGCCTTTTGGTTTATTATTAATTGTCTGTAAGCTATCTTTTCATTACATATTATTTCTGATATTAATAATTTTTTTTGGGAGAAAACATAAAAAAAGGACCCCAACTTTGAAGGTAATCTTAATTTTGTCACCAAACAAATATTTTTAATCAATTCAGCTCCCATGTTTTTTTAAACTCTCATATTTCATCATGAACACCCTTCAATTGAAACCACTTTGTTTTATAAAAAAATTAATATTTTCTACTAAAAATTCTAATAGAAGATCCTAATTGAAAAATCAAAATTATTTGAAGGTAAAATCGATACTAACTCAATAGTAAATCTTTTTCTAAAGTTTTCCCCATTTCTTTTTAAAAAAGTACTAGTTTTTTATATATATATATGTGTGTGTGTGTGTGTTAATTAAATGATATGAATTTTCTCTTACAATCAAATTTCAAGCTTTTAATCCATTTATTTAGTATTTCTTCACCAAAAATATAAATATTAAAGGAAAACAATTTTTTTAATAAATAATATATTCATTCTAAGAAATATTTTTAAAATTATAAATAATTCTAAGTACTCACATCACGTGGAACACAGCAAATATCATAAGGTTGTATATATAAAATCAAGAATTAATTTTAAAAAATAAAAAAATATTAAAAATAAAATATATGAGGCCAATTTGATCTTGACTGTGATTATAACTTTTAAGTGTTTGATAATACTTTAAATTAAAAAGCTAATATCACAGCCACTTCCATGTGTTATTTTCAAAAGTTGTAACTTTTCAAAAACCACAGTGACAACTAAAAGCCATAGCTTTTCCAAACAAATCCAATTAATAATAATAATAAAAAAAATGCAAATGACATGCCTACTGTAAATTACTCCAGTGACTAGTGAGTCGCCAAATTAAAAAATTAATCAATCAAAAAAATTAAAAAACCCAATAAAATTAAAATTTCTATTTATATTTTTAAAATTAATTTGATCTTTTTAAATACTCATTATTATGATATTAATTCATAAACACCAATATTGAAAGTTTTTGTGCCATAATAAGAAATGATGGAGTAGACCCTCTCCTCCCTCTCCCATGTGTCTCTATCTTTGAGATTGAAAAATAACAAAAATAAATTATAAATACTAAAATATAATTATAAAAAAAAATTTAGTTGCAAAGTTGATCAATATCCAACCTTTTGTGTAATTATTAAAATCGCTAAAATTATAAAAACACTAGCATGAGCAGTTTCAATGAGTCTGTATAAATAGTGAAAATTATAAAAAAAATTATTTTAATCTAAAAATTTAAGTTCTTAGTGAGAACTCAATATATGATTTGTATAATTTTTTAACACATCCCTTCAAGTAAAACTCTTTAGGCTTGAAATTTATATAGACTTATATGATTTTATATTTATTTTTTATTAAATAGAATGGAGGGGGTGAGATTTAAACTTGTAACTATTTAATTAATAAAGCTGTGATACTGTATTAATCTTCAAATCTGATGCCCAAATGGACGTAGATGACATAAAGGGGTGCAGTTGAATAGGATATGTTGGCTCTATATTCACCTGGGCATCTTGCTCAAATGCGACTCGTACGTACGTTGTCTAGTTAGGCTGGACAACATGGCATGGTTACTGATGAATATAGAGAAATGGAACTTCCTACTCAGTCCAACAAAATGCACATCATCATACTAAACCCTTTAATGGAAAATAAATCCTTCAAGTCCAATATCCTGGAGAAAAAAAAATGCAAGAATCCTGACGACTACGACAAACAAAATGTGATAGCCATAATATATAGGGAATTAAGACTGATTACAATAGCCCCTTTGTTCTTGATAAGCCATGGGGAAAAAATTCCAAGAATCAAAGAGGTAGTTTTGCAAGCCAGCCATCTTGGTCGATGAAAGATGGCTTGGAAAACAATTCGTGTTGTCCTGTTGATGGCTTCCTTACCCATGGAACACGCTTCGATTTACTAGACCCTGGTCCCTTACAATTTACCTCCACATACGTGAAATTCTCCCTTGAAATCAGAAAATCAAGAAAAATCATGATCAGATGTTAAAAATAAGAAACAATCGAATATATAGGTCTCGAGGTTCGAGACAAACTTACTCTTGCCCTGCGTAACCCCAAGCATTCCACCCAAGAGGATCAACCACTTTTGAGAAATATGAATCTTGAAATATTACTCTCGAGAATGGTCTGTAGGCTCTTCCAAGAAATGCTCCAACACCTTCAATTCCAGAAACAGTGCAACCACTAAATATGAAACCGCTCGGATCATTAGGAAACTCTCGACCTTGGGCTGTTATGACGCCTTTACTAGTAATTAACATTTATCGAGCAACCCTGCACGAATCATGGGATAAACATTTTGAATTAATAATTTTTCTAATAATTAATCAAGTCTAGATCTTGAGTATGCCAATTTTCTTTTAAATAATTTCATTTTGAGATGCACATGCATGGTATGAAATTTAGAGCATGCATGCTCTACTGTAGCCAGGTGAAATCGTCTTACATGTAGCATGTATTAAAGTCAATGTTGGAATTGATTTTATAAAAAATGCAAAGCGTCTTTTAAGAGAAAATTAAATTTGAAGTCCGCTAAAATTTGAGATTAAGAACATTTTTGGACTTTCTAATTCAACATGAATGTTAACATATTTTTTAAAATATATTAAAAATAAATGATGAATTATTCTAAAAAAAAAAACTTTCAAATAGTAAAAGTTTGAAATCTAAAATAGTTTTGGAGATTGAATAATAGATTTATAAGTTTATGAGTTATTTTGGACTTGAGCTTGGTTAATAAAAAAATATTTGGTTATCAAGTTCTTATTTAATTAATATATTTTTTAGCCCCACATGTCTTTGTACTCAAATGAACCTATAAATAAATATATGTGATAAAAATAATTGCATTTATGAATCATTTATGATTTATGAATATTTATTATAATTAATAAACATTTAATTATGAATTATAAGTAATTAATTTTTGGTTTTCAAATCTTATAAATAATTGTCTTGGATGGATAAAAAGTAGATTCATAATTTGAGGAGATTTATTGAGGTTCGTTCTTTTACATGTATACTATCTTTTTATAGTAATTGTAAGATTATAATATTTTTATATGTTTGTATGATTATAAATTAAATAAATAGATTCACCTGTTTAATAAACAAATAATTTTATTATTGATGGAAAATAATCAAAATGTTGCCACAAGGAACAAAAAATATTTCTAACAAAATGCAACTTCTAAGATGATATATAAGAGTAATTCGTGAAGGAAAAAAATAATCCATCCATAACTTCGTGTAGAAAGATTATTCTATGCAAACTCTCACCTCATAGAAAGATTGACCAGCACCAAATATAAAATCTACTGCTCCTTCAATGTAGCAGCTAAAGAAGTGATGCCGGCCTTGGACATCCGACAATGTATCTTGAACTCCCAAGAAAGCACAGTCATAGAAAGCTGATTTATCACCATAAATTCGTGCAGAAAGTGCTGGGGCTACTCCAACTCCAGGTATCTTGATTCCATAGTTGATATTTTGCTTGAATGGAAGGTTATATGAATTCTGCATTATTATTGATAAACAAGCTGGGAAATTTCAGCTATCTGAACAACATGATGATGTTGTGGATATAATCTATGTTTATTATTGTTTCTTGTGTTCTTAATACCAAAAGGGAAAAAAAATATGAAAAAAGAAACTGGATATATTATCACAAAAAAACTGTACACAGCAAAAGCATTTTACCTTGAAGGTTATGCCCTTTGCTACAATATTGCTTGGTGATGAGGTAAAAGTAGCACTAGTATCAGTGCTTTCGTGTGCATTATAAGCAATCGTTGTTAGGGTACGATCTCTTCCTTCCAGAAAAATGCATGGTTTGTCATCTGGTATAGTCACCTGTTCTCTGCACATTGTTATCAACCATAGTATATCCACAAGGGCATGCTTTTCTTAAGGAGAAAATTTCTTTGAATTATGACATATATGTTATGCTATGGATATGAAGATTTTTAAAAAAGAAAAGGTATAGTTAGAGCATTTGCTAAGTCAAGAAATGGGAGTAAAGAAGAGATATTACATGTAGGTGCCAGGATTGATTCGAACTTTGATCCATTGATCGTTATTTATTGAAATGGAATCAATAGCATCTTGGATTTTTATGAAATGCCCTTTGCCGGAATGATCAACAACTATGGTCTTTCGAACCTTTTTTCCTCTTCCTGGTTTACAATCAATACCTTGAGAGTTGCTCGAGGAGATGGTGATGAACAAGATGAGAATGGCATTAAATGGTGGCTTTTGCATTTTTTTGGGAAACAATGGGGAGTTGAAAAGCTCTAAAATGTTACAATGGTGAATAAATTGTGATTGCCGCAGCATTCTTGGGCATATGTAGTGACGTTCTTGCTTTGTGTTGTCTTTTTAAGAATGTTGAATGAGATTCACATGGCTCGAGTCAAGCATTATGATTTTCGACGGTTTGATTCTCTTTTATTAAACAAGGGCATAGTGGAGATGTACATATAAGAAGTGCTATGATTGACGGTCATATCAAAAGATGGTATTATAAGGAAGCCTCGGAAGTTTTTAATGTGATGCCATGAGGGAAATCAGGCCTAGGATATTTGTGTTGACTAGTGTGCTAGCTGCTTGTGCTAATGTGGGACTCTTGATCAAGGAAGATGGATTCATGCTTATGTGAAGAAGAATTCAGTCCACTTCGAGGCTGTATCAGGTACTGCTTTGATGGATATTTATGCGAAATGCGGGCGGCTTGATATGGCGTGGGATGTTTTTGAGAAGATAAAGAAAGACTTTTTCACTTGGAATGCTATTATTTCTGGGCTAGCTATGCATGGTAGAGCAGAGGATGCAATTGAGCTTTTCTTTAAGATGCAAAGACAGAAGTTTAGGCCTAACGGGATCACTCCTGTGGGTGGGCTAAGTGCTTTTGCTCATTCAGGAATGGGAGATTTTCAATTCTATGAAGGAAGTGTATGGTATTGAGCTTGAGATGGAGCATTATGGTTGTGTAGTTGATCTCCTAGGAAAAGCAGGGCCCTTGGGAGAGGCAGAGGAGCTTATATATTCGATGCCGATAGGACCAAGTGCAGCTGCTTGGGGAGCACTTTTAGGTGCTTGTAGGAAACAGGGAGATGTTGAATTAGGTGAGAGATGGGATGATGCTTTGTTATCAAACATTTATGCAAGGCTGGGAAATGGGATGGTGTAGCAAATGTGAGGAAACTAATGAAGGAAAGAGGAGTTAAGACCATTACTGGAATTAGCATGATAGATTTTGATGGTGTTGTCCGTGAATTCAGATGGATCGCATCCCCAAATGAAGAAAATCCACCTGACAAAGAAAAATATGCTCAAGATGCTAGAGATAGAATATTATTCACCAAATACATCTCAAGTTATGTTCGATATTGCAGAGGAAGAGAAGGAAGCTGAACTGCAGAACCATAGTGAAAAATTTGCAATTGCTTTCGGATTCATTAACACAGCCAGTAACAGGAATCCGAGTTGTGAAGAATTTAAGGATGAGCTAGGGCTTCCATTCTGCCTTCAAGCTACTCTCTTGAGTCTATAGTCGAGAGATTATCGCGACAGACCGTGCACGCTACCATCATTTCAGGACTGGAACATGCTCATGCAAGGGTTTTTGGTGAGTTATGGAGATAGCTGAAGCATTCAAGTTGCGGTGCAAAGAGGGGAGTTAGCAGCTATAGTTGTATATGGAGGTAGCAGTTCCATCATCTTAATCCAGGTTCAGAAAAGATTATAATGCTCAACTTTTTTCAATCAGGCCAACCAAATTTTCACATATTGAGTAGCAGACTTGGATATGATGATTGCGTCTTGAGCCATTATAACTGTTGTCATAACTATAATTACTGTAACTGACACGTAATTTTTTGTTCGAATGTTCCATGATTAACAGTGGCAAGAAGTTCATTCGATTTTTTGACTGGAACCAGTTCAGACTAGATTTTACTTACTTTTGTAGCAGAAATTAAAATAGAATGAAACTAGGATTCTAGCTTGTTTATTATCAGTTTGTTACCAAGTATGGGAGAATGAATGTCACAGCTGCATAACTTGTAGTCCAGCATACCGCTTATCATGCAGGTAATTGCAGGAGGCCTATTGAAACTACAAAGTTTGACTCAACTGCTTAGATGTATTTCATTTTTCAAGTTGTTCATTCTTTCAGCTACTAATCCTTGAAAACTAGAACTATAGCACTCGCAAGCACACTAGTCATGGCCTTTATTCAAACATAGTATTAAGCACAGAAGCAGCAGGCCTAGAGGCAAGATAGCCGTGACATATATATACATTACATGAGTAACAAGAGCACTTTGCAGTTCAATACCATAAAAAAACATAGCAGTGTAGACCACTCTATATGCTATAATTGCATCGCTTTTGACTCATAATTGATCAACAACCTTTCTTAGGCTGGCAATCATTGGTAAAGGAATGGTGAGTATCAGTAGATGATCCAGAAGGATTGCCATAGTTCCCATAACTGCTGTTGGCCTCATCGTCAGTGCTGCCCTTGTTGTCACTAGTAGAAGGGCTGCTAGTTGCATTATCATTACTGGTATCAACTGCGGGCACTGAGCCTGTCACTGGATTACCATAGGTGCCAACGTTTCCTGGTTGATTATTCGGCTTAACATCAGTTCCAGCATTGTTAACAGCATCTAGTTTACCATCCTGCTGCACATTAGACAAAGGCTTATCATCAGTTTTTTCTGCCTTGATTTCCTTCAAAAGAAGCCTTTTAGCATCAACTTGAAGATCCAAGAATGCCAGCCCTAGCACAAATACTACTGCGACGGTCGTCTTCATCATTAACCTGTTATTTTCAATCAACAGCAGATTATCCAAGTATGCTGAGGCATTAAGATTAAATAACTTCTAAACTGAAATTTAACTAAAAATGGTATTTCCACCCACTCTTACGTACCTTACATCCCTTCTCTAGTGTGATCATTGGTTTATTAACATTGCTTCAAGGGAGCAAATTTATAGAAGAAACATGTTTATAATAATCATGGTTAGTGAGAAACTAAGATTAAAATGTGAGCACAATGAAGTAGTGGAGTGATTACAAACTCACAATCTTCTGGCCTTATTGGTGAGGCCACACTCAGGTGTGCTTGAAAGGGGCCACCAGATACGGTAGTAATTATGAACAAGGGTGAAAAACAGATCAGATAATCTGAATAAAGGGTTGAGATTTTTACTTGGCTTTGTTTATATTGAGGCTTAATGATGTTTGCATTGTAGGGCTCAGCAAGTAAGTGCAGCACCAAAATATACAGTTTATGCACTATGAATCTACCAGATAGCAATGACATGTTAATTGGTTGATGACATAACAATAAGATCATTAATAATTTGAATACAGACAAGCATGCATCCTGCATATGCTCTAGGTAAATTGTAATTATGGGATCATAAAGTTGATCTGATTGCTAAGATAAGTAATCTAAGGGGTAAACATGGAGCTAAAAACTGTTCTTCGCTTCTGAAAAATGTTGAGAAAATCAGGCTCTCAAGCTGAATTGGACCTGTTTGGGCTATCTAAGCTCATTACAACCCAAGTTACCAAATAAGTATGGGGCTAACCCTAGCATGAGCTCATACACTAAACCAGCCAAGTCCATACCCTTTCACCCATCAAAAAGAGTGGTGATAAAGCACCCAGCTAATTATAGGGTGTCTGAAAATATTTTAGTTATTTTTAAAAATTATTTTTCATATTTGGAATGAAATTTCAAAAAGCATACCCTTTGATGGGTCAAGAAGAGTGGTCACCGAATGGATAAAGCACTAAATTATTCAAAGCCCCACAAATAAACTTAGCAAAATCAAAACCATTTCTCCACCACTAAAAGGATAGAGAAACCAAACTCACTCACTTCTACCAATTTCCCTTTTAAAAAAAAACTCCAGAAGGGACCAGTTTTTCATAATATAAAACATTAAGGATTAATTTTGTTCTAACAAAATCCAGTAGAACTAAAACAGGCCACCGAGTACCCGCCACTCAAAACAGAATCAGTTTAACCACCAAAAAAGGGAAAAAAAATGAAAGGCCAAGCCATGGCCATGAAACTACTATCCCCTCCATCTTCTCTATCAAGCCCCAAATTTGCTAAATCTCTTTTCCTTTTTACTTCCAATCCAAAAGGGTCAAAACCCATCTCAAGTTTAGTCCAACTTTTCCAATGGAGGTCAAAAAATTTAGTCTTTAATAGAAAAATGGAAGTGAAGGCATGCGTGAAGGTGGAGCAAAAGAATGAAACTGAAGTAACAGGAAATGAGTGGGGTAAGGTATCTGCTGTGCTTTTTGATATGGATGGAGTGTTGTGCAATAGTGAAGAGCCTTCAAGAATGGCAGGTGTTGATGTTTTTGCTGAGATGGGAGTTGAAGTTACAGTGGACGATTTTGTGCCATTCATGGGCACAGGTAATATATATAGGTCTTAAGTTTGAAATTTTGTGATTTAATACAGTAATTATTTCTTTTTAGATAGTAAATAAAAATAATGTCTTTGGATATGTGGTTTCAATCGGTGAGGATTTCAATTTCAGCAATTCTTTTTTGTTTCTTAAAAAGAACCCAAACGACTTCTCATTTGATATTTGGAGGACTTGTTGTTCCATTTTGTCAATGCTTCTCCTTTTATTTCTGGAATTTGGTGTTGGGTGACAGAAATCTGATTGTTTGAGATGTAAATTTGATTGGAAGTAGTTGTCTTTTTAACTGCTGACTTTCTTCAATGTATTAGGTGAAGCAAACTTCTTAGGAGGTGTTGCTAATGTAAAGGGAGTCAAGGGATTCGATACCGAAATGGCGAAGAAAAGGTTCTTTGAGATATATCTAGATAAGGTGATTAATGCGAAGCACCATCCAAGTTTGCAATGCAATATGAATTTGTTATATGATGCCTAAAGTCTTTTCATATCTTGCAGTATGCAAAACCGAATTCCGGAATAGGATTCCCAGGTGCCCTTGAACTCATTACTCAGGTATGAAATCCCAATGATTCAGAATTCGCATGATGAGATTGTATTGAGGCTATATTTTAACATAGTGCCTGCTGTACGACAGTGTAAAAACAAAGGCCTGAAAGTTGCTGTTGCATCTAGTGCTGATCGTATCAAAGTTGATGCTAATTTAGCAGCTGCTGGCTTACCAGTATCGATGTAAGCTTACCTATTGTTTGTCTCGTTTCTCTAGTTCTTCGAATAGCTATACAATTCCATTCTTTACATTTTGCTGATAATCACTGAAATGCTTAGTACTCAACGAGTTGTATTGCCACCAAAATAACAAATTCAGGAATGTCAGATTAATTCCTCACTCAAGAAGTTAAATTTTGTTTTCTAAAGTAAAATTGAACTTCATATATCTGGGCAATAGAGCAGTTACTCCATACATCTACCTTTTTTGTGAAAGAATATTTGAGAGATGATTGTGTCTGTTATGAGTCAAGAATTGGAGGATTTCTGTTCTGATTATTTGTTAGCGGCTTTTTATCAGGTTTGATGCTATTGTATCAGCAGATGCTTTTGAGAATTTGAAACCAGCTCCTGACATTTTCTTGGCTGCATCAAAAATCTTGGGTGTGCCCACTAGTGAGGTAATCTAGCTGATCCTGGGTTTAATCTTCTCTACTAAGGTGCAAGAATTATCAACTCAGAAAAGTCATTGCGTATAATTAGCATAACAGATTTTATTTTTCTTGTAGACATTGAATTTTATTAAGGGAAAAAGAGAGAGAACAAAACAGAGGATAAGATATCCTCCTTGAACTGAGACAACTTAGGAAATTTCTGAATAAAAAAAGAGTTATAGGTTAGGGTAGGTGTTATTCTCTTTGATACCCATCACATTTTGTAGAGGATTCCAACACTAGTACCGCCTGTCACCACATACTACCTTTTCTTGTTGATAGTTTATTATCGTTATATCTTCTTTTCTTATTTCAACACTTATTTTGGTGGTTAGCATATTTTTTCGTGTCTATTTTGGTCATATTGATGGATTTTTTCCCACCTTTTCCTAGTGTATTGTCATTGAAGATGCACTAGCTGGAGTACAGGCTGCAAAAGCTGCACAGATGAGGTGAAAATGCCAAATACTTGTGTATTTGGTGTCCTTGAGTTCTGATCATTAAATTCCTCCTTTTCTTATTCCAATGATACCATTCTGTGCTTCTTGCAGATGCATTGCTGTCACCACTACATTGTCGGAAGAAATTCTAAATGATGCCAGCCCATCTCTTATCAGAAAGGAGATTGGGAATATTTCGCTTGATGATATTCTCGATGGTGGATATGGTGGCTATAGTATGTAGTCCTGAGAATATTCCGAAGATGTCATTTGTAACCATCAATAATGTAGACTTTTCAAGCTGCTTTGGTTCCATATTTTAAGAACCGTGACTGTAATGATTGGAATTCATTTTTCATCAAAGATACAGTGCTTCAACGACCACAACGAATTCAGTTTTATAATTGGCTTTGGATTTATCTTAAGATTGCAGATAATAACTTTTTCCTTGCTGGATAGTAGTTAAGGTTAATATTCTAGCTGAATAAGATCTGATAAAGACATACTATTGCAGATGAGAAGATGCAGGGACCTCAGGTTCTGCACACTTCTGCACAAACTTCAGCAGCAATGCTCGAAGAAAGAACAGAAAATGGGTCAATCCTTAACCAAGTTGCTACCAATGATAATGTTTCCTCAATTAAGGGGTAAGAGAGGTTCTATTTATTTGAAATATTGGATTCATTTTGATTGATTTGCTTTTCTAAAATCTCAAAATAAAATAAAATAAATGAAATCTATGTGGCACCTTCTCCATCTTAATGACAAGCAGTGGATCTGAAATACAAAACCACAGACTGCTGAAACATTTAGCTAGTCTTATGGCTCCCTTGCAATGTGTTTTTAGATTATTTGGAGTCTGTTTGGTTCATACCTTAATAGGAAAACTTTCAAACACTGCAGTTTTGATGGCACAAAACTTAAACAGTTGTCCAAAATGATTCAAAATAAGGTTTGGCTCACAATGCATTGAGGAAGCTTTCTTCCATTCATCTCATTTAATTTCCTTAATCAGTAGCTTTGGAATGTGAAATTCTTGGTGGCAAGATGTATCAAAATGATTTATTTCCAACAATGAAAAACTATTTTATAACAACTTCAGCTTGAGGATGCAGAAATAATTTGTGGACAGGTTGCAGGGTTCTCGGCGTGATATAGTGAGATATGGCAGTTTGGGCATTGCTCTTTCTTGTCTGTACTTCACCATCACAAATTGGAAGGTAATTGATATAACAAAGAAGACCGTTACAGAAGTTGTATTCATCAGTTGAATCCATGTCAATCGCTACAGTGATCATTTGAATAACAAGGAAAATGTAGCTTTGAATTTTAAAGTATTCAGTTGTTATAGATAGAATGAATTTTTAAATTATTACAGTCTTCTTGTCATTTTACTTCTTTTCACACATCTATGTCAGCACCTTTTCAGGCAATGCAATATGCTTCACCTAAAGGTATATGGAACAAGTTGTTTGGAGTTGATACCCCATCCTTTGAACAGAATGAAAGTATAGGTATATGTCATCCTATATGAATTCATCCAACATGATATTTGTTTTCTGTCTTTTGTGTTCTGATCATCTCGAGATGCACTATGTCAAATCATGAGACATCCCTTACAGTATCCATGGTTGTTTCGAGTCTTTTTTGAGTAATAATTATATCCAAGATGAGAAATGCAAACTCATTTAACTTTGTTTGTTTAGGCAACTTAAAATCTTCAAGAGTCAAACAGTTTGTAAAGTATATATCTGATCTAGAAACCAAGTAAGTAACAAAGCCACAAGGTTTATTAACTAAATTAAATTTTCATGGCAATTTCTGTTTACCAAATTTCTGTTTAATCTGTCTTGAATTTTTTATCTTTCATGTGTCAGGGGAAATGCCACCATTGTGCCAGAATTTCCAGGAAAACTTGATTGGCTGAATACATCTCCACTTCAGTTTCAAAGGGTAAGTTTCGTCTAACTCACTTTTCTATTATAAATGTACAAGCATTAGAATCATCGATGTTCAATATTTACATGGTCTTTTCCCATTAGCTTATTTTGACTCTCGAAGAACATGTGTGGCAAAATACCAAACTTCCATAGTAGATTGCTCTCAACCTCTCAAAAAGCTATCAGCTATCTAGTTATAAACTCCCATATGTTCCATTGCGGTATTCTTTCTTCATTGAACTATGTACTATCTTTGTCTTTTAGAACACTGACAGATTCTCAAGTAACAGAAAACTTTACACTTTTAATATATACATAGATGTGGCATTTATACTTACTATTTCCTTCTATTTTGGTGACTTAATGCTAACCCTTTCAATCCCTTTGAGCAGGATCTGAAAGGAAAAGTGGTTCTGCTGGATTTTTGGACATATTGTTGTATAAATTGTATGCATGTCTTACCAGATCTAGAGTATCTGGAGAAGAAATACAAAGATGCACCGGTAACACCCTTGCCTCTCCTTCCATGCTGATGCATATTTCGTATGACATCTTGTTGATACTTATTTTCATTGGCTTGATCATCAATTTTATTAATTCAGGATTCCATTGGCTCCGTTGTTTACTATACTTTGACATAAAACGTCTTTTATGTGCTTATATTCCACAGTTCACTGTTGTCGGGGTACATTCAGCTAAGTTCGACAATGAGAAAGATTTAGAAGCCATCCGTAATGCAGTCTTACGCTACAACATCTCTCACCCAGTGAGTCAAATTTTGGAACTTCTATGAGCAAAATGTCAATCTTTTTCAAGCATTTTGGGCACTTTACAAAACAAGTATACTACATAACTAGTACAGTTCCATACAACAGAGAAAACTTTCAATAGTTTCGCATATGAAGAACCAGAGGTGAAAGTGACATCACTCTGGAAACTATCCTTGAGTATAGCTTTCAAAGTTAGCACTCATATATGTAATATCATGACAATAAATAATGCATTCACTAGCTTAGGGTTTGGGTTATGTTAGATGTGTGCTTCTACTTGTGGTGTTTTTCAATTTCTTCCTTTATCTAGCTAGCATAATATGGGTGGGGCTGTAATGATAGTCCAACTAGAAACAGTTACAAGCTCTACTTTTGGAAAGAATTTAATCCTGCAATTGAACTTCTTAATCTTTCAGGAACCCCAAGGCTATAAAGGTTATTTTGTCCGCCAAGCAATTAACTTCTTGAGGAAACCACATTTTAACATTTTATGATATCTGATGAGCACTTATGACATGTTAACTTGAGTCTTTAGGTACTTATATTAAATTATAGATACGTCTTAACAAGTCTTTCCTACCAGTATAGGTTGTCAATGATGGAGATATGTTTTTGTGGCGTGAGCTAGGTGTCAGTTCCTGGCCCACATTTGCCATTGTTGGACCCAATGGTAAGCTTATTGCACAATTATCAGGAGAAGGCCGCCGAAAGGTACAACTCACACATGTATAATATATTATACATGCTTAATCTCAGAAAATTTCAATAATAAGAAAGTCCTCTGTCCTTTTCATTTTAGGATCTTGATGATTTAATAGAGGCAGTGCTTTTGTATTATGGTGAAAGGAAGATCCTGAACAGCAGACCAATTCCTTTGAGTTTAGAGAAAAATAATGATCCTCGCTTGCTTAGCTCTCCTTTGAAGTTTCCTGGAAAGTTGGCTATTGATGTGCTAAACAACCGACTGTTCATTTCTGATAGCAACCACAACCGCATAGTATATCCTCTCTCTCTCCCTCCCTCTCTCTCTCTCTCTCTCTCACACACACACACACACACACTCTCGCACAGCAATACAATTCAGGTTTGCATATTCTACCCGGTAGTGACTGCAGAAATGAAAGTGTGGTTGGTACTTATTGCCAATTTAGTAGTATCAATGCACACACTTTCATTGATGATCATCATGAGCTGCTAGAAAAACTCTATAAAATGGCCCAGTAAAATCCTTATCCAGTAATATAAACTTTACCATAATGTAGATCATAAATATTTTTTGAGGAATTTAGTATCTTGTAATTTTTTGAGTTCAGGTGGTCACTGATCTAGATGGAAATTTTATTGCCCAAATTGGCAGCAGTGGAGAGGAAGGACTGCGAGATGGTTCTTTTGATGATGCCACCTTTAATCGCCCTCAGGTGAGGATTTAGTCTGTAAGCTGTTTCTCCAGATATCTGTTATGGAGAAAAAACTTTTTAAGCACTTCCCTATTTACGCGTCCATTTATGTATTTTGAGATCAGTCATCTTATATTTTCACTTTTGTGCTGGGTATTCATGCTGAACATTGTGGTTTAATGCTTATTCAGGGTCTGGCTTATAATTCAAAGAAAAATATCCTTTATGTTGCAGATACTGAAAACCATGCTTTGAGGTATGTGCATTTTAGAACCAGTCTTTAATTTTGTTGCAAGCCTTAGATGGCTCCCTTCTGTTTTTGTAGAGGGAGATCTGAAGTTCTCTATGACTTGTTTTACGCTGAAATTTATCTTCCCAAGACACCTTCCAATGCTGTTTTTTTTCCTGATTAACAAAATCTTAATTGAGGTGACCTTTTCTTAGAATCTGCTTTGTAATTCGAAACTAGAATCAGAGGTAAATGAGAAAAATATGCTGAGCAATATATGAACCTATAATACATGTCTGATCAGCCATAGTTCTTCTACATTCTTGCAAGGATACACTGTTAGTTTTGTAAGAATTTCCCAAATTCTTACTATATCCTTCTTTTCCAGATCTTATGTGACTTGAAACAGTTAAAAGTTGCATTGATAACACCATGCTAGTTATAAGTGAGTTTATAACTATTCAGTTTTTATTGCTGTAGGGAGGTTGATTTTGTCAGTGAGAAAGTGCGAACTCTTGCTGGAAATGGAACAAAAGGTTCTGATTACCAAGGAGGTGGAAAAGGAACAGATCAGGCAAGACCCCAAATACATGGAATTTGGATACATTTAAAGCATTTGGGGCATCCTTAACGTTTCATGTTGAAAATTTGGTTATTCCGTGTTTCATTAAGTTGGGAACATTAACGAATAAATTTTGTTGTTTAATAAAATATAATCAAATCCTTCCTAGTATGTGCTTAATACATTTACAATAACTAAAAATCTTGTTGATCAACCTCTTACTTTAAAGTTAAAGACTTTTTGCATCCTATTTCAGGTTCTCAACTCCCCATGGGATGTCTCCTTTGAGCCGGTTAATGAGAAAGTTTACATTGCGATGGCTGGTCAACATCAGATATGGGAGCATGACGTATCGAATGGAGTTACTAGAGCCTTCAGTGGTGATGGTTATGAAAGAAACTTGAATGGATCAAGGTAAGCAGAGTAGGTTTATCTTAAATCTTTTTCTCCTATTCATTACATACTCAGCATTCTTCTGTGTTTCGCCAATGTCATGCCTTTTAAAGTTTTTCTTCACATAAGCAATTTTTACATATTATAGGTTCTGTACTAGATTCTGAACTGATTGCTTTTGTGTTTTGTTATGGAAATAGCCCTACGAGCACGTCATTTGCTCAACCTTCTGGAGTTTCATTATCTGCTGGTAAAATCTTGGGATATTCCTACAGCTTTTTGTAGCTTTCAATTGATATTAAAATATTCCATATGAAGCTTTGACTCTTATAATTGTGGACATTTCACTTTGACCCTATTCATAGATTTCGAGCTATATGTTGCTGATAGTGAAAGTAGCTCCATTCGAGTGCTTAGTCTAAGAACAAAAGGAACAAGGTTGCTAGCTGGTGGTGATCCAATTTTCCCTGACAACTTGTTTAAGGTAATTCTATTTCTGATTAAGAAACCACTTGTGTTTTGGACATACATTTAGAGGCCATTATCCAAGTTTGATTCCAGAAAGTGATGTCCTGGAAAGGAGAAATAGTAGACATTTCTACAGTTCTCGCTGTTCATGAAACAAGCCCTGGAGATTAATATATCAATTTCTGATTACAGATATACACCAAACTAAACCTTTTTAAAGTTCATTTCCAGTAAATGCTATCTTTTGCACTTAATGATCATCCACTTATGATTTATTCCTATAATATTCAATTTTGCAGTTTGGAGACCATGATGGTATAGGTTCCGAGGTACTTCTTCAACATCCATTGGGTGTATTACACGCGAAGGATGGTCTAATATACATAGCAGATAGCTATAATCACAAGGTAATTTGATCATGACTGAAAACACTTTGAAATTTTAATTGTCTAGGCACACAGCAAGTGATATGCATCTGACATTATCTTGGTAGCTTCGTAATTTTTTTGTTGAAAATCCATGGAAGTTTGTTTCAGCACATCTGTACTTTCATCTGCGCTTAAAATGTTGTCATATTGATCATAATAAAGGATGGAACATCATTAAATTGCTTTAATTTATCCTTCAATTTTCAGATCAAGAAGTTAGACCTAGCTACTAAAAGGGTCACTACAATAGCAGGAACAGGAAAAGCTGGTTTCAAGGATGGAAAAGCACTAACTGCCCAGGTTAGAAAATGGTGCAAAATGTACTTCATATTCGTATACAGGAACCTGAAGTGTCTTTTACGTCACATATTGTTGATATCCTTCTACAGGAACCTGAAGTGCCTCTTATTTCGCAAAATGCATATACTTGATACTATTTTCTATTCTTCAATACCATTCCATTTTCTGGTCTAAAAGCACATTTGATTTGACTGAGCTTTTCTAAAAAAATGTTTCCAAAATAAAGTACTGCCTATTTCAGTATATGTCAATGTGATGATTTAGAATTTTTCCATTTTCATCCACTTCTAATAGAATGTGCGAGAACGGAGTGAGCAACAATCAGAAAGAGAGCAGACAACATGTCTTGGGAGATAGCAGACAACATGTCTTGGGATGTTTCTGCTTTTCGGAGCTGGTCATTATTCACAAAAATTCTTCATCTTGATCATTCCATTTTAAGCTAGTGACAAGCTCTTAATGTGTTAATGTCTCTAGATTTTTTATAGGCTGCAGAACATTATCGGCTTACAGCTTACTCCTGCTTTACCAAGCTGCCTGAAATACCAATTCTAATGCATTGATTTATTTTCTTCAGCTCTCAGAGCCGGCGGGACTCATTGAAGCTGAAAATGGTGATTCCCATAACTCTTATGTGCTATATACAATAGCCAATTTTTTAATTCACAGTTTTGAAATGTCAGCATCATTTTGTGAAGATTTTAGATGTGTTCATCTTTCCTTTCTTATCACACATTTCTCGTTAAATGACTTAGTTTGGCTTTACTTCCCTCTTAATCAAGTAGATCAATTTAAATTGTTTTCCATCAAATAAATAAGTTTCCTTCCAAATTAAATTGATTTGAAACCTCTCCTTGGTTATCTGCAGGAAGGCTTATCATAGCTGATACGAACAACAGTGTTATCAGGTATCTAGACTTGAACAAGGGAGAAGCTGAACTTCTAACTTTGGAGCTGAAAGGAGTTCAGCCTCCAGCATCAAAATCCAAATCCTTGAAACGTCTCAGGAAGCGATCATCAGCTGACACAGAGACAATCAAAGTTGATGGTAGTTCATCCAGCGAGGGCAACTTGCGTATCAAAATATCAGTACCTGAAGAGTATCATTTCTCAAAGGTCTCCTACGATCCAGCCTCGTTAATATAGTTTCCTACCAAGTTGCATATCATAACCTCCTCTTTTGTGGATTCAACTACAGGAAGCACGCAGTAAATTCAGTGTTGAAACCGAGCCTGAAAATGCAGTACTGATTGATCCCTCCGAAGGCTATCTAAGTTCAGGAGGAACGGCAAGCATTCACTTTAAGAGATCTGATGCCTCACCTTCAATGGGGAGAATAAATTGCAAGGTATGCCTTTATTTTTTGTTTTGTAATCCAGTTTGACAGCAAAAGACAAAGGTTAGAGCATATGTTTTACATTCCGAGGATGCATTTTCTAAGGAAATTCCATGTAGGCATGTCTGTGATGGACAGCTTACAACTTTCCTGATAGTAGTATTCAAGGAGAAAAACTCCATGCTTAGCTTACAATTTCCTGTTAGTTATTCACCAAGAAATAATCAGTTTGGATCATTTTTCAGGTTTACTATTGCAAGGAAGATGAGGTCTGCTTATACCAATCACTTCTCTTTGAGGTACCCTTCCAAGAAGAAACTCCAGACTCAACCCCATCAGAAATCACACTTGCGTATCTTGTGAAGCCCAAATCTTCACCAAGCAAGTTGCAGCTACCAATTACCGGGTGATGGCATTCCCATGTAAATGCATTGTAAGCTTTTCTTTTTCAATTTTATGCTATATTCACCATTGAACATTGAAGTTGATTGGATGAAGCAGTTTATCTCAGTAAATCAAAGAAAATGATACTTTTACTGGAGTTGAAGATGTCAACAGATTGTCACATATAAATCTTTGCTTGACATTTATGGAGAGAGAACAAAATAAAGAGATTAGTGAGCATTGCAATATAGAGATTGCAGCCCTTTCTTGTCACCTCTGCTCTTCTTTGCAGCCCTTTCTTGTCACCTCTGCTCTTCTTTGCAGCCCTAAAAACTAATTCTAAAGCATATACCCTTTATGTTAGTTTTATTCTAGAATTTTTTGCCATTACTGCTTTCCGGTCACCCTTTCCTTCTTCTGTAAAGACTGCTTTCTTGGACTTGGTGGGTTAAGTGTAAAACCAAGCACATTAATGGCTAACATTTTTTTTCATTGCACGGAGAAGTGACACACAAAGCCAACATTTTATTTTCCCGATTTTGAAAGTAAGAACCCTAATCTCATGACATCCAGGGCTTGATATTTCAAATGCATAAAGCGAAAAATAAATAAATTGTGTTTTGCATGAATATGCCTTTTATTTATTGCCTCACTGCATTAAATAAGATCTCACATCACTCTCGCATATAAATTTGTGTATATATGCGATAAGAACTTCACAAAAGCTAACACTCTTCCTCTCCCTTGCTCTCCCTGTTATGGCATCCATAAAACAAATAGATCTCCGGCTCACATACAAGTCTAGTTGGAGACCAAGGTTGTCTTTGGTTAGTGTTCTAGTACAGGAAGAGATAGATACATAAAAGATAAAAACTTGTTTGGTTGGAGAGACGGAAAATAAATCTGTATTTGAGACGGTTTTGGAATGAATTTATGTTATTTCAAACCAGGAAAGACAAGAAGATATCTCCTTTTCATCTCTCATGTTGTGAGACATGAATCAAATGCTATCTAAGAAATGCAAATTGAATACCACTCAAAATAAAACTTCAAAATGCAGATTGCAGTGCAAATACATGGAGGTTTAGTGTGCAGCCATGAAAGTAGTAGAATCAATGAACTACATGAGACAACCAACATAATGAGCTCGTGGATATTTTCATTGTAGTTGTGACCATTGTACGAAAAACTGATCAGGTATCTGCAGCTCGTAAGGAAGCAAACCACTTGAAAAGAGCTTCCTCACTCCCTACATGCTCTCAACGTAAAATCCAAATGACCACCTAATCCCCACCACCTGCAGGTAAAATGGCATATAACCTTGAACAATAATGCAATTGCACAGAGGAACACAAGTTCCAGGGCCATTGCAAAGAACCTTAGATTTTTGAACTAGAAGAAAATAAAACGTAAACGAAAAGCACACCACTTGAGTTCTGACTGGAATCATTAGCCATAATGCATGAACCACAGCTCGTAAAGTTATCCCAACGAAGGTTATGTATGGCTGACCAATTCCCCACTGTAAATCTGTAGGAGTTTAGCAGAGCCTCTCTTACCCCCATTCTGGAATAACAAGTTGAAAATCACTTCAAATTGATGCAAATCCAAGACAACTTACGAGCAGACTAGTCATCTGGATTCATGAATCAGGACTTATTCATTCTTTTTTCTAGATCAGATGCGCTGTTATGCTTAATCCATGCCAATTTTATCCACACAAATTGGGTTTTAAATTCATACATGATGCAAGAATAAACTGCCCAGTTACTCCAAAAAAGCCTAAATTGATGGTAGCTGGCAAATATGTTCTTATATTCACTAATCATAGCATCTCAATTGTAAATCCAATGATCCTTTTTGTGTATGTACCGCGCCCCATCATCATGTTTCTCTAACATTTTTCATTTTTGTGCAGACTACCTCTTCGAGAGTCCCATTACCAGAATTTTCATCCCAAGAACAAGAGGATGCTCATGCATCAATACATATATAATAAATATACCATATAAATACTCTTAGAACCCACGTATAAGAGTATATAATTATGCTTCAGAAATCAGCAATAAGCTCCGTTCCTCGCATAATAACCAGAGCTGATAACACAAGTTTTTAAATGTAACAATGTCCACTTGGATCACCATACTTTACTAAAACAGAAAAAAAAATCATACCAAATCAATAGATAAATACTCATAAAGTCAACAATTCAATCCGAACCCTAAATTCCTGCCAACTTCAATCTTTATCTTGAAGTTGACTTGCACAAAGAATCAGTGTTTGCTTGAATGGAATGCTTAAATTGTTGTGTGGATCAGGGGAGACAGGAAAGGGTCAAGTTCTTTTCTTGGCAGCAGGTGCCGACACTGAATAATACTTACTCAGTGTCATTTTTCTTAAATCTTTGCGTACAAGATTGAAACTTTGGACTTCCTATGTATTTTCCTTCGATGCTTCAAAACTGTGGCATGCACTTGTGCTCCACTTACAGTAATCTTCATGATTTGTCATAGCTGGTTGTTCCATTTTCTCTTAAAAGTGACCGTGACAACGACTGCCAGTATAACTTTGTAAGTTAGGATCTATCCTCAGATTGTAGTGTGGTAGGAAAAGTTGCATGAAGTAGACATGAATGCTCTTAGGGTAGCCACCGTCTATTGCAACCACCCCCATCTGAATTGTATGCAGACCACATATATCGGCCGGTTTCATTGACATGTTGGTCATAGTTGTTAGATTTTGTCCACTTGAAGTAACCTATTGATCCGAGAAACTCACTTGAAGTTTAGTTTGTGCCGTGATTCGATTCCAGTTGAATTGAACAAGATATTAACTTGATAAAATCTGTTTAACTAGGCTGGCTTTTAGTTATCGATCCAAACTTAATCAAATTGTTTTAATAAAAATAATTGAATAAATAAAATAATGTTGTTTTAATAAAAATAATTCATGCTGATCTAATTTTTCAAATTCTTTTTTAAATTAGTTATGGAATGAGTTTTGACATCTAAATATTTATCATGTGCACTCAAAATATTCAGTTAAGTATGATTGCTCTTAGTGTTATTTTATATTATTATGATTTTATAATTAAAAAAATAAAAAATTTGTTCACAATTAAAATTTCAATAAGTAAATACAAAAAACATTCGACATGCTAGATATATATATAGAACTCGAATTCTTGTCTCAATAATAGACTTAAGCTATAGTTTTCTACGCGGATTAAACTATATTTGATTTGAGAAATTAAACTTTAAAAATGATGTTTTTTCAGACCAAATTAAGACATTATCGCATAATTAATAAAGGAGGTCTTAAGACATCCATTTTTTCGTCTTATCGCAAAGTACACAATCATGGGTCGATTTATGATGATAATTAGTGTTTACTGAGTCAAGAGTTTCTATGCCATCATTTCATTAATTACTAATTATCTTAATCAACTAACATAATTATTGTGGTTAGACGTAAACTAAGCAGAGAGATTGATTGCCTATCAAGGCAAGCAGGCAGCACTCGTGCACATTCCATTGGCTAAATAAATGATCATGGGAAACAAAATAATATTTATTCTCTTTCTTAATATGTATTAGCAGAAATTAAACAAGATTAGACTTAAGCTATACCTAGCAAATAAATTTATAATTAATTAATGGATGGGAACAATCTCTGCTTAATTAGCTTCTTCTTGATCACGTGACAAGATCCAAATTTGTTTAACCAAGAAGGTTCTAAATCCATTATTATAGTACAAGTTGCCTCTTAAAACGCGTTAATCTCTTTTTCCCACCAAATCTTATGTTTATCCTCAGCATAAATCTTATCGCCATGTCTGTCGCACATGCAAAGTCATATTTTCTTGATTAATAAAATTAATCATAAAGAATTATCGAGCGAGGTGCATATATATATATATATAAAATAAAGTTATTTTTAATTTTTTTATATATATTCTGGATGATCAACTTAATTTCAGGTTGGTAATAAATGGATCATTTAAACCCTAAAATCATACATTAAACAATAATATCATGGGAAGAAACTCATTAATAACCTTTGCCAAACTCAGAGAGGCAACCTGCTAGCAGTTCACAACAAGCGGTTCTGTGAGTAATAATAAAAAAAGAGAAGTGGGCTGCCTTGTGAAATATAAATACTAATAAATAAATATATATATCAAGCAAAGAAGAAACTATGATTTTAGAGCTAATAAAAAGCATTTATTATTATTATTATTAATTTAATTAAAAATGCCATGTTAGGGAGCAGTGAAACATGACCAATCAATTTCTTTTGTCTGGTGATACATAGTCACTGGCTATAAACAAATCCCATGTTTCCAGCTATCAAGACTTGAATTAAAAATATTTTAATTTCTTGAAATCACTAATCTAAGCCCTAATTGGCTTATCCATAGGAAGTGGTTAAGAGATGGATAGGTAAGAACATAAATAGCTAGGCAATCCATCCATTAAAGAGATAACATATTAATTGATTGGGCAAATCTAATAGATCACAAACCTTGTTATATCTAGTTAGGTCAAATCTTGTATTGCTAATTAGAGCTTGGTTATTTATTAAAAGTCTAGAATGTGCGTCTGGATTAAAAAAAATATATCAAATTTAATGTTTTTTAATTATTTTTTATTGACGGTTTAAACAAACAGGTTAGAAATAATAGGTTTAGTATGTGTTTGATAATGTGATGCATGATGTTTTAAAAAAGTTTTTTTTAATTAAAAGTATATCAAAATAATATTTTTTTTAAAAAAAATAATTTGAAAATTTCATCATTACACAAAACTTGGTGAAGAAATTAAACTTGGAGAAAGAGGTTGAGAGTGACTAAAGGGGACTGTAATTTAATATTTTGGTGGAGTGAATTGTGCAAGATTAATGCTTTTATTCTATAAAATTTCATTTCATGTTGACTCTTCCTTGATGACACATTCAAGCATGTCTCATTGAAGGAGGCAAAGCTCTCTGGCATGTCATGAGGCAATGGGACTCATCTGATCCTCTCAAGATTTTCTTCATTCCTATATATTAATTATCATTTCTTTTTAATCCTTAAATTGCATTTTAACCCTAATATTGTTGAAGGCATTATTTGCTTATTATACCTCTTCTCTTCTCTTCTGCCCTCATGTTCTATGGCAGAAATAAATTTTAATTATGACTGTTTCAGAAGTTTATTTATTTATTATTAATTTTTGCATTTCTGTTTCGCGTCAAGTATAAAATCTCAAGAGATTGATTTGATAGTTGAAAATTTTTGTTTAATTTCCTAGTTTTATAAATTTTAACTTTGAAACATTGTTACGAGGCCGGGTCGGTCTCATGAGTCGATTCAAGTTGGGTGTAGCTAGAAATTTTTTTTAATAGTTTTGATCCTAAAATTCTAATTATAACTCTACTGCTGTTTTTTCACAAAACGTCATGATTTTAATAGTTTTGAGTCTTTTAACCATAGAATTTAAAATTGTTCTTGAGAGCAAAGTATTAATGGTATTATTATTATTATTATTATTTTCTTTGTATAGGTCTGACCTCTCATCCCTTCACCTCCACACCTGGATAACTTGGTTCGAGCCGGGTTTTAAAAAAAAGGGTGTCGACCCAGTCAAACCAAGATAATAAAAATGAGTCAGCTGACAATCAAATTGCTTCGGTCAAAACCCAATTTGATTTAAAAAAATAAATAAAATGACATCATTTTAAGCCTATGATAGAGTCACGAGTCGGGTTTAATAAATTTAAATTTAATTTTTAACTTAATTTAAAAATAAAATTGGTTTTGATTTAACATTAAGATTGATTCCAATATATTGGTGATCATAGAACAAAAGGAAAATTCTTGTTTCTCATCCATTATGAAAGAAACAAGGCAAAAGGCAAAAACATGAGTGTGATCATAATCAATCACAGAAAGAAAACTAAAAAGAATTGGATTGATCCAATTTCAGGCTGTACATGATCAAGATCAATAATTTGTACGGCAACGTGGATCAAACTTGTCCACGGCACATGAAG